>BLYN01000144.1_pt2 | contig 26827 bp, 24 predicted proteins | sample 7848601 | NCBI WGS metagenome assembly BLYN01 (sample SAMD00058756, study PRJDB5105) | groundwater metagenome | biome: groundwater biome; feature: underground water body; material: groundwater | place: Japan:Gifu, Mizunami | collected 2014-06-26 | depth 300 m m
CTTGTTTACCCCGGCGCCGCATGGCAGGCTGACGATATGAAAATGGAGCTTGTTCCGGGATTCGACAGGGGAAGCGCAGGTTACATCGCTTAAAAGCCAACCTGTTATATACAAAGAAAAAGAAGTAATATCATTCCCGGTGAGGATTATGAAAACAATCGATGAATTGATCCAAAAAGCTGTTGAACTCCAGGCAGGCGGGTTGTCCACGGGTCAGATCGCAGACGAATTGAATGTTTCACGCGAAACTGCAACATGGCTTCTGGTCCATGCAAAAAAGAAAGATGTCACGCAGGCTCCAAAGGATATCTATGTCGACTGGAGCAACATCGGCAAAAGTTCTAACAGGCAGAGGTTTATTGCAGGCGCTTTGATAGATATGATCTTTGACAGTCTTGATGAAGAACAGGACGTGGATGTAGTGATCGGTGTCGCCCTTTCAGGAATACCCTTTGCCAACCTTGTGGCTGATGAACTGGGTTGCGAATTCGCGACCTACCATCCCAACAAACAGCGCTGGGAGCCGGGTTCAAAAGAGACAGGCGGCACTATCAGCCAGAACTTCGCGCAGGTCGATGGAAAGAACTGCGTCATAATAGATGATGTGGTCACTACGGGAACAACGCTTTCAGAAGCAGTGGCTGTTGTTGAGGGCGCTGGAGGAAAACCCGTTGCCATAGCCGTACTTGTGGATAAAAAAGGCATCGAAGACATCAAGGGCGTACCAGTCAATGCATTACTGCGCGTTACCAGGGTGGATAAGCAAGAATAGAAATGCCGAACTGGGCGATACATGACTAAGAACCTGATGGTATTCGGGACCAGTTCACACGCGGGTAAAAGCATGCTTGTTACTGCGCTGTGCAGATGTCTCTCCAGAAAATACAGTGTTGCCCCTTTTAAGGCGCAGAACATGAGTCTTAATTCATGGATAACGCGGGACGGAAAAGAAATTGGCATCGCTCAGGCGATACAGGCAAAAGCAGCAGGCGTTGAGCCAACTGCTGATATGAACCCGGTATTGTTGAAACCAAAAGGCGACCGCATATCTCAGGTTGTTCTCCTCGGGAAACCATACGCTGATAAGAAAGCCGGAGATTATTATGATTCGATCGATGAAATGATGGGAATTGTTAAAGGGGCTTACGACAGGCTTGCATCGCATCACGAGGTAATAGTTATCGAAGGGGCGGGCGGAGCGGCTGAGATAAACCTGTACCACCGCGACATCGTAAATATCGGGACTGCAAGGGCGGTCAAACCCCATATAATCCTTGTCGGGGATATCGAACGCGGCGGCGTGTTCGCAAGCATATACGGGACGCTGGAGCTGCTCCCCGAGGATATAAGGCATCTTGTCTTCGGGATAATAATAAACAAATTCAGGGGAGATATGAATATACTTGAACCGGGGATAAAGCAGATTGAAGAACTCACAGGTCTCCCTGTGCTCGGGGTTATTCCTTATATGGACATAAAAATACCATCGGAGGATTCTGTGTCCATTAAAGACAAGACATGTAATAATCATCCTGTCAGGATAGCAGTAGTGCGATTACCGCACATATCCAATTTCACGGATTTCGAACCACTTGAAAAGTATGCTTATATCAGATATGTGGAGATGGGTGACGACCTTGCCGGGCATGATGCTATTATTCTTCCAGGGACAAAAAACACCATCGATGACCTCAGGGAGCTGAAGACCGGGATGGATAAGATAATATTAGCGGAGGCGAAAAAAGGAACGCCGATAATCGGGATATGCGGAGGATACCAGATGCTGGGCGAGGAGATAATAGACAGCGGAATAGAAGGGACAGGCGGCGCAAGTTCAGTAAAAGGTCTTGGTCTCCTGAATGTATCCACGCGCTTTTGCGAATATAAGAAAAAGACAGAGCAGGTGGAGAAAAAGATTACCGGCGACGGCGATATCCTGGGGCAGATAAAAGGTGAAAAGGTAACTGGATACGAGATCCATATGGGTGAAACCCATATCGACCACAGAAGCGGTGGGCATGCTTTCGGGGATGACGGCTGCGTGAGCACGAACGGTCTTATCATCGGGACGTACCTGCACGGACTGTTCGAGAACGAGAACATCAGGAACGCTTTTCTGGGTTATTTATATAAGCGCAGAGGTATGATATTTAGAGGCAGGGAAGAAGGCGATAGCATCGAGGAACTTGCCAGGTTCGTGGAAAAGAACGTGAATATGGAATTAATATACCGGAGGATAGAGGATGAAGCAGCTTGAGGGAACAGCAGGGAAAATACGGTCAATGGAAATACGCGGCGCAGGGCGGATAGCGCGGGCTGCGGCAGCAGAACTCCGGGATTATGCAAAGCGGCTTGCTACAGATAATATTGATGAGTTCAATGACAAGATGAATTATGCGGCAGAGCTGCTTGTTGGCACGCGCCCGACCGCGGTATCGCTTCCGAATGCCGTGAGGGCTGTGATGCGGTATAAGGGCGCGACTGCGGATGAAGCAAGAATTGATATCAAAAGGCTGGCGGATGAATTTATCACCAATTCCGAGAATGCTGTTAAGAGGATCGGTGAGATCGGGGCAAAAAGGGTGCGCGACGGAGATATTATTATGACGCACTGCAATTCATCAGCAGCCATCTCCATCATGGCTGCTGCGCATGCGCAGGGAAAGGATATAACGGTCATTGCGACTGAGTCAAGACCCAGGCTGCAGGGGCTCCTGACCATAAGGCAGCTTGGTAAGCTCGGGATAAAGACCTCGCTGATAGTAGATTCTGCTGTGCGGTATTTTATGAAGGAAGTAGACCTTGTGGTCATGGGAGCAGATGCAGTAACAGTGAACGGCTCTGTCATCAATAAAATTGGGACATCTCAACTTGCAATGGCTGCACATGAGGCGCGGAAGAATGTGATCATAGCCGCAGAGACATATAAGTTCAGCCCCAGATCACTGCTCGGTGAGCTTGTGGAAATAGAAGAGCGTGATTCAGGCGAGGTGCTGAGCAGGGAAAAGCTTGCTGAACTCCCAAACGTGGGCGTGAAGAATCCTGCTTTCGACGTGACACCGCGCGATTATATCGACCTGATATGCACAGAGGTCGGGGCGATACCCCCTGAGATGGCTTATGTCATTATCAAGGAATTTCTGGGATGGGGGGTAGAGGAGATGAATTTTACTTCACCATAACCGCGCCGAACGCGAACCTCTCAAGCTCGACCACTTTTTTCCACAACTCCCTGCAATCACAATTTAGACCTTCAAAGATCATGGTGTCCTGCGTCAGAGAAAAAATACGTATCGCTTCAGCCACGTCTTTATCGCACTTCCCGCAGTTATGTGGGCCGCGAGATGAGCCGGCAGCAACCGGATCTGACATAATTACAGTGCCAGAATTGGCTTCTTTTCCCCGCTTCAAGACCTCAACTGCGCTCCAGAGCCACGGAGGGCGGTAGTCACCGCGCTCGAACATTTCATCCACGAGCGTTCCTTTCTGGACGTTACAGAGATTAACGGATATCGTCCCGCCCAAAAGCGCCGCATCAGTTATTGAACGTATAATATCACTGATGGCAACACCTTCTGAAAGGAACGGCGGTTTAAGAAGAAGATATGCTTTGACTGTTGCATTCTCTCGCTCTGCAATTTTACTTGCATTCACAAAATCTGCGAATGAGAAACCTTTGTTGATGCAGTCCTTGCGTATCATGTCATTACTCGTCTCAAGCCCGACAGCTACCTCGAACCTTTTACCCAGGGCAACGGTGCATTCAGAGACCTTCTCTTGCGTCACATATTCTGGTCTTGTTTCTGCAATGACCTTTTTCACGCGGGCATCGGCACCCAGGCGGGATAGCATCTCTATTCTTGTAGCTGTGGGTATCTCGTCGTCATCAAGGAAGCTGCCTGAGGTGAATATCTTGACTATGAATTCCTCATCCCTGCAGCGCGACAGAGCATGCTCGAACTGCTTCATCAGTTCATCGTGAGACGGCGCCCAACGCGTGCTGTCGTACACGTAGCCGCACATGGTGCAGTTGTTCCAGCGACAGCCCGTCGTCTGGAAGATCACAGTAAGCGCAGCGATGGGCTTTCCGTCAAGGATGTCCTTACCGGTCCAGACCGCAGTAGGCCTGTCAGGGGGATTAAATTTTATCTTCTGCCGTGAGCGGATATCCTGCACGACTGTGGTAAGCGACATAGTTTTACTCATTGATGCGGCGGCAGATAAAACCTTTTTTGAACTCAGCGAACCTATCCTCCAGTATCGCTTCCCTGGCACCCCATACTATCCACTGCATGAAATGCAGGTTATGGATCGAGGCTAATCTCAGCGCAAGCAGTTCCGATTCCTTGAAAAGATGATGCAGATACGCCCTTGTATAGTTCCGGCATGTACAGCAATCGCAATTTTCATCAATGGGCGCAAAGTCCATGATGAATTTGGCGCGGACAATGTCAATATTTCCCCTTGATGTCATCAGCGTCTGGTGCCTTGCGTTTCGCGTGGGGAAAGCGCTGTCAAAAATATCGACTCCCGCTTCGATCGCAGATAAAAGTTCAACAGGCGAACCTACGCCCATGAGGTAGCGGGGCTTATCTTCAGGCACAAGCGGCACGCTGGACTTTAATACCTCGTTCATAATATCTTTTGGCTCGCCAATGGAAAGCCCTCCTATCCCGTAGCCGTCAAAATCCATCTCTACAAGTTCCTCAGCGCATTTTTTGCGCAGTTCCGCGAACGTCCCGCCCTGCAGTATCGCAAAAAAGAGCTGACCGGGGTTCTGCTCAATGCTCTTTGCCCTTTCTGCCCACCGTATGGTCCTTTCGGTCGATGCTTCAATGGCGCTGTGATCGCTGCCATACGCCGGGCATTCATCCAGTATCATTGCGACATCAGAACCGATCACTTTCTGGTTTTCAAGACAGGTTTCCGGAGTATAGGAATACTTCTTCCCATCGCTCGGGTTCTTGTATGTAAATCCTTCATCTGTTATCTTGAATGGAAAGTCTTTGCGTATCATCTGGAAACCCCCGCTATCGGTGAATATCGCTCTCTCCCAGTGCATGAATTTATGCAGTCCTCCTGCTCTCCTTATGACCTCCATGCCTGGTGCAAGCAATAGGTGAAAAGCGTTGCTGATGAGCGCTTGCGTGCCCATTTCATGCAGTTCTTCAGGAGTAATGGTTTTGACAGTGCCTTTTGTCGCAACGGGCATGAATGCCGGTGTGTCGATCATCCCGTGGTTAGTCCTGAGCTTTCCAGCCCTTGCGCCTGTATTTTTATCTGTGTGAATAAGTTCGAACATAATTACCTTATCTGAAAACCAGCATCGCATCGCCGAAGCTGTAAAACCTGTATGAATTCGATATGGCTTCCGAATATGCAGCCATAAGCCTCTCCCTGCCAGCGAATGCGCTTACGAGCATAAGAAGCGTGGATTTCGGGAGATGGAAGTTGGTGATCATTGCATCTATCTTTGATCTGAACCTGTAAGGCGGGTAAATGAAAAGCTGGCTGAAATCCTGCATAGCTGCAATGTGCTCGTCCGCGCATGAGCTTTCAAGCGCTTTTGCCGTGGTCGTTCCGGCTGCTATGAGCTTACCTTGCGTCTTATTGATGATATCTGCGTTTTCCGGGCTTACAGAAACATACTCAGGTTCCATAATATGCTCTTCAATGTTCTCGGCTTTTACCGGGGTGAACGTGCCAGGGCTTACATGAAGCGTGACATACGCCACATTGACGCCTTTTTTCTTTATCCTGTCAAGCAGTTCGCCCGTAAAATGAAGACCCGCTGTGGGCGCAGCGATCGAGCCGTTCTCCTTTGCATATACGGTCTGATAGCGCCCCCTGTCTTCCAGTTTTTGCTTGATATATGGCGGCAGCGGCGCTTCGCCTACTTTTTCAAGGATGTCGTTCAGGTTCCCGTTGCAGTTGAACTCAACAAGGTACCTGGCGCCCATGTCGTCCCTTTTAACTTCAAGGACTGTGGCTTCAAGCTCCCCGAAATAAAGCATTGTTCCTTCCCGGATGTTCTTGCCCTGTATGAGGCACTCGTATCCGGCGCCCGTTTTCGAGACCACGAGCGCTTCCACATGCCCGCCCGTGCTTTTTTTTCCCTTGAGTTTTGCAGGGATGACGCGGGAATCATTGAGCACAAGGGTATCCCCATCTTCAAGATAATCAGTGATGTCCCTGAAATACCTGTGCTTGATATCCTGCCCGGCCACCATTAACCTCGATGCATCCCTGGGTTCTATAGGGGACTGGGCGATCAGTTCTTTGGGGAGATAATAATCAAAATCGCTGAGTTTCATCTGTTGCTTAGTTTACACGGTGGCTTAAGTAATTTTTCTATGAGGAAAACAATTTGAATGGACAATCAATAAAATATATCATATAATAAGCGATCAACTCCAACAATTGATGAAACTCTTCCAAAAAAGGACTATGAAAATTCCATCGGCATAAAATTTGTTCTTATTCAACCTGGTAAATTCATGATGGGTTCTGAAGAGTATGAGTGGGAAAAACCTGTTCACAAAGTGACGATAAGCAAGCCCTTTTATCTTGGGATAAATCCTGTGACCCAGAAGGAATGGAAAGCGATAATGGGAATATGCAGCGCGGGCAGGGACAACAACACGGTACTCTTTCGGCGATAATGAATCACAACTTGGTGATTATGCCTGGTACGATTCAAACTCAGGGATCGAAACCCACGAGGTTGGTCAGAAAAACTCCAATCCCTGGGGACTCTGCGATATGCATGGCAATGTCTGGGAATGGGTGCAGGATATACATCATGGTAGCTATTACCCTGCGCCAACTGATGGCAGTGCATTGGGAGGAGATGGCTCGCACCGCGTCGTTCGTGGCGGTGGCTGGCGCGGCCACGCCAGGGGCTGCCGGTCAGCGGTTCGCGCCTGCCACGATCCTGGCGCCCGCTACGGCAGTCTCGGCTTTCGCCTTCTGAGGGTTTCGTAGCCGCTTTCCACTTTACCCCTTTACCACTTACCGCAAAATATATGCCTTATTGAAGCCGAAGGCTGCCGTGCGTCATCTGGCAGCCTGCCCGTAAAAAATCCGTCCGAAGTATTCGCGCGCAAATCTCTGTTTTCGTCCACAATAGTGCAAACACAAACCGCAACATATATATAAAACATGCGTACCATACTTGCACATGGATAAAGAGTTCCTGATAAGCTATCTCAAAAAAAGAAACTACTGGTGGCAGACAAAAAATGTCACTCAATCCGATAGAGGGACGCAAAGAAAGGATTATCTGGATAAGATACAGGAAACAGATAGACTTGAAAGGATCATCTGTCTCTCAGGAATAAGGCGCAGCGGGAAAACGACCATATTATTCCAGTATTTAGACCAACTGCTCCAAAAAAAAAGACACATCCAAAAAAGATATACCTCTTCGGTTCCCATGCAAAAGGAACAGCCAGACCGGAAAGTGACCTTGACCTGCTAATAATTGCAGATCTGCCGGGTCCCAAGAACAAGCGCAGCCTTGCTATCCGGCGCCTGTTCCCGAACAGGGATTTCTCACTCGACGTTTTTGTTTATCATGAAGATGAATATGAAGAAGAAGTTGGCATTGCTAATACGCTTGCCACAACAATAGCGAGGGAGGGCAAGATCATTTATGCCGGATAAGGCAAAGTGGGTGACTGAATGGAAACTATTGAAAAAACGCACGACCTCACAAGAATCAACAATATCTGTATTGGCTTAGACCCTGATTTTGAGGAACTTTCAAATATTGCTGAACTTCTATCAGGATATGCTGTTGATATCAGGTACCTGGGCGATTTTATTGAGTGCTCGATAGAGGAGGCGGAAGAAGCAGTTAAAATGGCTAAAGCGTTCAAGGAATAGCAGGGATTTCTTGATAATCCGTGTAAATCTGTGAAATCCGTGTCTAATGATGGTGCTTTTCCATACCTTCCCAGGTTATATTTTTTCTCTCTGCTCCCTTCATGGTGGTTGCTGAGCGGTTGTTAAGTATCGTTAAATTAATAGAACATAAGTACATTCAGGATGCTGATGATTCCACCAGTGCTTCAAGATTATCAGGCTCACACAACAGAGCGGCAAAAACAGGGCATTCCGCCCCTGCCACTTTCAGCCATGCAGGTAGCAGCCCTTTCAGACCTTGTATATGATCCGCCAGCGGGAAAAAAGGAATTGATCCTTAAATTGCTCAATGACCATATACCTCCGGGCGTTGACCCCGCCGCGCTTGAAAAAGCAAAACTTCTAAGACGCATTGCGCTTCGCGAAAAGCCTTCACCGATAGTCTCCCCGCACGATGCAGTAAGGATGCTGGGGATGATGAAAGGAGGATATAATATCGAGACACTGATCGAACTGCTGGAAGATGGGGAACTTGCCGGTGAAGCGGTAAAAGCCCTGTCAGATACGATACTGGTTTTCGGGTCCTTTGATAAAATACGGGAGCTTGCAGTATCAAATCCCCATGCAAAGAAGGTTACGGAAAACTGGGCTGAAGCAGAGTGGTTCACAGGAAGCCCGGGATTCCCGGATTCACTGACAGTAACGGTATTCAAAGTGCCAGGTGAGGTAAATACCGACGACCTTTCCCCTGCATCGCGCGCGGCAAGCCGCCAGGACATCCCGTTCCATGCCCTCTATATGCTGGAGAACCGCTACCCAAACGCAATTTCTGAAATTGAGGAACTTAAGAAGAAAGGACACCAGGTAGCATTTACTGCCGACGTTGTCGGGACAGGCAGCAGCAGGAAATCAGCAATGAATTCTGTCATCTGGTGGATAGGTGAGGATATTCTCGGAGTCCCTAACAAACGAAGGGGCGGAGTAATACTGGGGAGCCAGATAGCTCCGATATTCTTCAATACCGCTCGCGACAGCGGCGCCATACCGATCAGGTGCGATGTGTCGGGGCTGAAAACCGGGATGACCATCACTATAGATTTCGCTAAGCGGCGGATACTTGATGAAAAAGGGAACAAGATAACGGAATTCAGGCTTGAACCAGAAACGCTTCCTGATGAGTACAGGGCAGGAGGCAGGCTTTCGCTCATTATCGGAAAAGAACTCACAAGAAAGGCGCAGGAAGCGCTCGGAAAAAGAAATGGTACGTTCATCGAACCCGCAGCACCGCAGGCATCCCGCAGCGGCTACACGCTGGCGCAGAAGATGGTGGGAAAAGCGTGCGGTCTTGCCGGCGTCCGTCCAGGCATGTCGTGCCTTCCAAGGATTACAACAGTGGGTTCTCAGGATACAACAGGTCCCATGACCGCTGATGAAATAACTGAACTTGTATGCCTGGAATTCCAGGCGCCGCTTGTCATGCAGTCGTTCTGCCACACTGCGGCATACCCAACCGCTGAGGACAGAAAAATGCATGTTGAGCTTTCCCGGTTCTTCAAAGACAGGGGCGGCGTGGTGCTCAAACCAGGTGACGGCATAATCCATTCATGGTTGAACATGATGCTTCTGCCAGATACCGTGGGAACAGGAGGCGACAGCCACACGCGCTTCCCCATCGGCATTTCTTTTCCGGCAGGGAGCGGGCTTGTGGCTTTTGCTGCAGCGCTTGGCTTCATGCCGCTTGACATGCCAGAGAGCGTGCTCGTGCGGTTCAGGGGCAAACTCAGGAAAGGTATATTTCTGAGGGATGCAGTGAACGCCATTCCATATTTTGCAATGCAGCAGGGAAAACTCTCACTTGAAAAGAAGAACAAGAAGAACGTGTTTAACGGAAGGATAATGGAGATAGAAGGTCTTGACCTCTCTGTTGAGGAAGTATTTGAGCTCACTGATTCGAGCGCTGAACGCTCGGCTGAAGCAGCGGTGATCGCGCTTTCAGAGGAACAGGTTTCCCTGTATTTGAAGGACAGCGCGTCAATATTGAATTCGCTGTCAAACGAAGGCTACGCCAGCGCTGCTCTTGAAAATAGAATAAAGGAAATGGAAGAATGGCTTGCTCATCCTTCGCTCCTTAAAAGGGATACCGATGCGGAATATGCGGATATCATAGACATCGACCTGTCAGAGATCAGAGAACCGCTGCTTGCATGCCCAAATGACCCGGACTATATAAAACCGCTTTCTGAGGTTTCTGGTGAAAAAATTGACGAGGTCTTTATCGGCTCATGCATGACGAACCTGAACCATTTCAGGAATGCCGCAAGGATACTTAGGAAAGAGGGAACGAGCGCATCAAAGCTCTGGCTCTCGCCGCCCACAAGACTGGTGGAAGAACGGCTTAAGGAGACGGGAGAATATGATATGTTCAGGCATGTCGGGGCGCGGCTTGAGATACCGGGATGCAGCCTGTGCATGGGCAACCAGGCAAGAGTTGCAGATAACGCCTCAGTGTTCTCTACATCAACGCGCAACTTTGATAACCGCATGGGTAAAAATGCAAAAGTATATCTGGGCTCGGCAGAACTTGCTGCCGTTGTTTCAATATCAGGGAGGATACCTTCGAATGAAGAATATTTTTCACATATCCGGATATTCATGGATGGTCGTGAACTCGTAAAGATCGAGCCAGGCATCATGCTGGTGCAGTGATGAAGTATTGGTTCACGGGTATTATTCTACTTTTTTTTGTCTCAGGATGCATATCTTCTGAAGTCCCGGCCGGGGCTCCCGGTCAGTATGAGCTTCCTGGCATTGTCAACACCACGATATATTACCTCAACGGGTCGACAGTGAAGGTTGTGGACAGCGTCGCCAACGAAACCACTACCAAATACATGCTCGATGATAGCAGCGAAACGAATTTCAGGGATCCTGTCGCTGTTAATTCTTCAGGAAAGAATGTGAGTTTCAATGTAACTTCCGAGCCCATATTCGGAAGGAGTTATATCAGGTTTGACTTTAGTTCAGAGTTTTCCGGATTCGTGGCGTTTACCCAGTCAGATGGTCAGGATTTCATCCGAATGACTGCGAAAAACAGAAGCGTCAGGGTAGTTCTGCCGCCAGATCATACCACAGGTTCCAGGTTCCTGGGCATCCCGAACCCTGAACCCGATAATATCACAATTGACACACTTGGAAGGGAGGTCCTTATATGGGAGAATCCGTATCCACTCCAGATATCGGTTAAATACTATCACAGGAGCGCTCCGACGTTATTGTTTTATTTTTCAATAATCCTTATCATATGCGTCTCTGTGATCTCAGGGTATTATTATCTGACCATCAGGTCATTGAGGAAAAAGCGTGGAGTAATAGAAAAAAAGTTTGAAAAAGAAAGAACCGCAGATAAACGCAGATGAACGCAGATTTATTGAAAAAAATAAAATCAGGCTCTGCTAACCGCAAAGCCCTGTTTTAATTACTCATCCAGTATAGCTTCTGCTGTTTCCCTGTATGCGTTCATCACATAGGGAATACCAGATATCTTCGTAGCACACGAATATCTCCTGTGGTCTTGTGCCGAACTCAGAAACCGTCTTTGGCAGGTCGTTCTCCTTTATCCATTTACCGATGTTCTTGCCTACGAATCCGGGTATCATCAGGGCGCGTCCCATGCAGACAGCCTTGAAGTACGGAGAGCCCATTGCAAGCTCGATCATGGAATACGCGCCCATTTTCAGCGTCACGCGCTTGAAACCCATGTCTCGGAGGCGATCTACCTCTGCCATGAATCCATCTTTTTTGACAAAACCAAGCCTGGAGTGCCTCTCGAACTCCTTTATTGCAGTATCTTTATAAGCTGCTGCTATTGCACTGTTCTCTGGGTCGGGTGTGACGATGTATCCTCGCTTTTTGAGTTCTATCGCACGCTCGATGGTGTTGACCTTTATCTCTCCGCCGATGCATTTTGCGCCCTGTCCCCACTTCAGTTCGATGGTGTCAAGGTCATGTTTTTCTGAGACATATTCAGCTGTCTTTATATAGTATATAGTAGGTAAGTGGGTGGACATGATATTTACATGACCGGTCAATCAAAATCAGAAATGGAGGTAAAATAAATGTCAAAGATTAACCCATTTGAGGTCGCACAAAGGCAGTTTGATGAGTGTGCAAAGATTCTAAAGTTAGATCCAGATGTACATGCAACCCTTCGAGTTCCAGCACGGGAACTTCACGTATCGTTGCCGGTGCGTATGGATGATGGCAAAATCCGTGTGTTCCAGGGTTTCAGGGTTCAATACAACAATGCGAGAGGTCCGACAAAAGGAGGAATTCGATTTCATCCTGATGAAACAATTGATACTGTGCGGGCACTTTCAGCCTGGATGACATGGAAATGTGCTCTTCTCGACTTGCCTCTTGGAGGAGCGAAAGGCGGGGTTATTTGCAGCCCTAAACAGATGTCCCAGGGAGAGTTGGAGCGTTTAAGTCGTGCATATATACAAGCAGTATATCAGTTCATTGGTCCAGATAAAGACATTCCAGCACCTGATGTTTATACAACCCCTCAAATAATGGCATGGATGATGGATGAGTATTCAAAAATATCTGGTAAGAATCAATTTGGTGTTATCACTGGTAAGCCACTTAGCCTTGGGGGTTCTGCTGGACGAGGTGACGCAACAGCACGGGGGGGGGTATACACCATTCGTGAAGCGGCTAAGCAATGTGGTATAGAGCTTAAAAATGCCACTGCTGCCATACAAGGTTATGGTAATGCTGGATATTATGCAGCATACCTTGCTAAATCTGTTTTAGGCTGTAGAATAGTCGCTGTTAGTGATAGCAAGGGGGGTATATTCAGCAAGGAAGGACTTGATCCAGAGGCAGTTCGTGAACATAAGGCTAATACCGCCTCAGTAGTCAATTTGCCAAATACTGAACCTATTTCCAATGAAGAACTTCTGGAACTTGAAGTTGATATAGTTATTCCTTCAGCTTTGGAAAATGTCATCACAGAAAAGAATGCTCCAAACATTAGAGCTAAGATCGTTGCAGAATTAGCTAACGGCCCAACTACACCAGAAGCAGATGATATTCTATATAAAAATGGTGTTCACGTAATACCTGATTTCTTATGTAATGCTGGCGGAGTAACAGTTTCTTATTTTGAGATGGTGCAGAACTTCTATATGTATTACTGGGAAGAAGAAGAAATTCATGAACGTTTGGATAGGAAAATGACTATCGCTTATCAATCGGTACTAGATGCTTCTAAAAAGTACAACATAAACATGCGACAGGCTGCCTATACTGTTGCTGTTGGACGTGTAGTTGAAGCAATGAAACTTCGTGGTTGGGTTTAATTTCCAGGGGTAATAAATTGGTTAATTCATGCAAATCTGTCTGGAAAATTATCATTCGAATTTTTTGCATGCAGTATCGTGCACCCACCACTCGCCCTCCAGCGCGTGCTCCTTCTTCCAGATGGGGACTTCAGCCTTTAACCGCTCGATAGCCTCGCGCAGCACGGGGAACATCTGCTCCCTGTGACCTGCTGCCACAACGATATGCACTATATCCTCCCCCTTCCTGATGATGCCAGTCCTGTGGTACATCAGTACATCAATGATGCCTTCTTCTTGTTTCAGTTGAGCGCATATTTCATCCATTTTTTGCAGGGCAACTTCGCTGTACGTCTCAAATTCAAGGAACTCTGTGCGGGTATTCTCTGAAACAGCCCTGACTATGCCTGTGAACGTACCGATAGCTCCTGCTTTTTCAATCTCCCCTGAATGTCTGATCTTTTTTACCAGCGATGCGAGCGTATGATACTCTGGCTGGTTCTGCACCATATCCACGATCATATCAATATCTGCGTTTTCCTGTCTGTCCAGCCTGAGAAGGATGTTCGGGACTTCAACATCGCCAAGCGCTACTTTCGGAAGCGTGCTGTCCTTCCAGCCCTCCACTACCGCAAATTCCATACCCTCATCTGCAAGTTCAGAAAGGGCACGGGTAAGACTGTTATCACGCGAGAATTTAACAAGCTCATATGGCGTAACCCCTATCACCACATCCGCGCCTGCGCTGGCATGCTTCCAGGTATCCGTGTTGGGTGTGTGCAGGCTGTGGTCGTGCAGGTGTTTAACAGTGCCCACAGAACCATGCTTCTTAAGCGCCTTTACAAGCCGTTCCACTAACGCTGTCTTTCCTGTTTTTTTATAACCCACGACCGAAATGATTTTCATAAATTACATTGATTCAGGCGCGAATATCCCGAGTGTGTCAAGGGCGTTCGCGAGAACGATGCGAGAGCATTCCACAAGCGCCAGGCGCGAAGGTCTGAACTCTGGCTCTGCGCTGATGACAGGGACGTACCTGTAGAACTGGTTAAAGGCTATGCTAAGCTCCCTGGCATAGATCGCTATAAGGTTGGGTTTGAGCTCGCGCGCGGCGGTGTCAATGGCGTTCTCAAAACCCGCGAGCTTCTTAATGAGCGCAGTCTCCTGCTCCTCAAGGAGTATGCCTGCATCGAATTTCTCAAACGTGATGCCCTCATCCTGCGCGTTCTTGATGATGCTGCACGCCCTGGCATGGGCATATTGAATGAATGGCGCGCCCTGCTTCTCAAAGTCAACGGCTTGCGCCCAGTCAAAGGTTGTGGCTTTTTCAGGAGAGATGCGAACGATATCGTACCTGACCGCGCCTATGCTCACGAACTCAGCCACTTTTTTCCTGAACTCCTCGTCTGTCTCAGGACGCTTTTTGCTGACTTCCGAGTACGCAGCCTTCACAACAACGTCCAGCAATTCATCTGCCGAGATGAACACGCCGCGGCGGGTGCTCATCGAGCCTTCAGGGAGTGAAACGAACTCAAATATTACAACCTCGGGTTCCCTGAGTCCCAGAATGCGCAGCACTGCTTTTAACTGAGACGCGATGAGCTTGTGGTCTGCACCCAGGATGTCTATCATCCTGTCGCACTGCGCTGCTTTCCATTCGTGGTATGCCAGGTCGCGCGTGGTGTAGAGCGAGGTGCCGTCAGAGCGCTGGATGACAAGGGGTTTTTCGATACCCGCCTCTATCAGGTTCACCATGAAGGCTCCGTCTTTTAACATGGTATTATCGAGTTTTTTAACGCGGTCCATCATCCTGTTGACCTCACCTGTACGCACGAACTGCGACTCCCGGATGAACTTATCGTGATGGATGTTCATGCGGTGCTGCGTCTGTTCTATCCCTTCCATGGCAGTATCAATGGCATCCTTGAATTTCCCGATGATCTCCACGTCCCCCATTTCATACTGTTTCATTATGGCATCCACTTCTGGCGAGTGCTCTTTTTCATCAACGAGTGTCTTGTTGGCGGCGATATATACATCTGCGATGGCGTGGTCTTTCTTTTTTGTCGCGTCGAACTTGATGTTCATGAGTCCCCAGACCACTACTGCTATCTGGCGCCCCATATCGTTGATGTAATACTGGGTCTCGACATCGTAACCCGCGCGCTTCAATATCCTGGCGAGTGTATCCCCTATCACTGAGTTCCTGATGTGTCCGATGTGCAGAGGACCGTCCGGGTTTGCAGAGGTGTGCTCAAGTATGACCTTACCCGTGTTGTTCAGGTTCCCGAAATTCTCCCTGTCAAGCAGGACTCGCAGGACGGTTTCGTTGAGGTAAGCGCGGCTTGCGAAAAAGTTGATGTATGGCCCGGCGGTCTCAGCCCTGTCTATATAGGAGTCAGGCAGGATCTTGACATGCTTACATATCGCTTCGCATATCTGGTTCGGGCTTTTCTTGTATTTCGGCGCCAGCCTGAATGCGACCGAAGATGAAATATCCGCATGAGGCGATTCATCAAGCACAGGGTCGTCTGCCTCGAAACCGGCATCTGTAAGCGCTTTTGTGAGAACTGATGAGACTTCATCCTTGAATTTGAGGAACATAAATATGGCTTAACACAATGGTCTAATACATAATTATTCTCTTTGAATTCTTTATTTTTCTAATTGGTAACATATATTGTAACAAATATAGTAATATATATGGTAATAGAATGGGTAATAATATACCGGATTTGATACAAAACCTGATAACATATAATAATGATTGTATCCAGATATGGTGTGAAAAAATATTATATGCTCCAGAAATCAACTGATATGTTACAAGGAGACAGCTATGCAAGAGATACAGCTATATTCAACAGCCAATTGTCCAAATTGCAGGGTACTAAAGCAATTTCTCGAAACTAAGAACATACAGTATAAAGATGTGGATATGGCTACTCCGGCAACGCTTACCGAACTGCGTATGAACGGCGTGTTCACCATGTCCGCGCCTGTGCTGCAGGTCGGAAGCAGGTTCTTTACTACAAAAGAGCTGTTCAGCCAGGAAAGGATCGATCAAAGCAGGCTGGAAAGCCTCATTAAGAGCTGAGAAAAACGGGTCTATTGCCCGTAATAACAAGATCAGGAGGAATTTGATGGGTAAATATGTTGAGGTTCAGATATCGAATCTTATAGAGGAGAACAGGAAAGAGGTCGTTGAGGCTTTTCTGAGGGTAAAGACCGAAGTCAGGGCGCCAGTTAAAGTTCAGGTAAGGGATGTCCAGACCGTCCAGAAGACGCTGGGTGGATACTCCGTATCAGTTATTCCGAAGGTAAGGACAACTGACGGGCATCTCATGGAATGGGACAGGAACGCCATAGTGAGCCAGCTTATTAAGGAAACAAAGCTGGGTGAGCAGTTCCTCATGACGCCTGCCATCACAGAGGAAGAGGCAAGGGATATTGCAAAGGAAGCAGAGAAAAGAATAAAGGACATGGGCGTAAAGTTCCTCTCAGGTCCTCTTGTGCGTGAACTGGTCAATATAATACTTTTGGAGCGCGGTCATACTGAATGGCGAAACATCTCCACAAGGGTGGGGACTCCGGTGTTCGATGCCTACAGGATAGACATGGGTACGGGCTTTGAGGCTAACGACAACGCCAACCTGCAGGAGAATGCAGAGACAAGCCACAAGAAGAAAGCTGACAAGATGAGCAAGGAGCAGTACCTCCTCATGCTGCCGCCAAAGCTTGCGGACGCGCATCTCAACGGGGATATCCATATCCACGACCTGGAATATCTGGGCACTCGGGCTTTTTGCCTGGATTCTACTGCAACAATTCCAACGATGATGAACGGCGAGTTTTCGTTCGCAAAAGCCGGAGACTTCGATGCCATGTTCCAGAAGCCGGAAAAAATCGAGGACAGGGAATTGGTGGACGTTTCATTCCTGAACATTAAGTTTTTCGGACCCAGCGGATGCCGCAGGCTATTGCGCGTCTATCGCAAGAAAACCGATGAAAAGATACTTGCTCTGCGAACAAACCTTGGAAAAACCCTGCGCTTGAGTAAAGATCATCCCCTGATAGTTTGTGAAAACGGGGCTCTGCTTGAACGCCGCGCGGGCGATACAAAGGTAGGCACTGCCCTGGCAACCGGAACCCCCCTTCTCTTTGGAACCCTTCCGACAAAAATAAACCTGGTCAGTGAATTGTGCAGTAAAGCAACTGCAGAGGAGATCGAAAATGTTTATGCAAGAGGGCTTGGAAAGTTCTTTGAAAAGAATCCGGTGATCGTGAGCGCGCATGGACAGCTCCAGAAGCAATGGAGGACAAGAGGGATTATGCCCATTTCGCGCCTGGCTGAAATGACAGCGGACTGGAGCGATGAAGAATGCGAGGAAGGATTTAAAGGGATCACCATAGGCGTCACCGGTTCCGAAATCGTTCTTCCAGCGATATTCGAAATGACGCCTGAAATGGCGAGGCTGACAGGATATTTCGTTTCTGAGGGGAACTACAACGTTGTTCAGGGACAAACCTATAATCTGGTCATAACGAACGGGAACCCCGAAGTGATCGAAGATGTTAAGAGAGGGATACATCAGCTTGGCACATACACTACTGTTTCAACCCAGCCGAACGGCGCACAGCAGATATTTTTTGGCGGAAAACTGATATACCTGCTTTTCAGGAGAGCGCTGGGAATTCCAGAAGGGGCAGCCAGCAAGCGCATCCCTGCGAAATTCTTTTGCATGGATAAAAAAATCTCTGACGAGTTCCTGAGCGCTTACCTGACAGGCGATGGTTCGTCATACCGTAAAGAAAAATTCGATGCTCTCATAAGCTTTACAACGCAATCTGAAGGACTTAAAACAGACCTGCTTTATCTCCTTGCTGCCAACGGGATCGCCGCCAGGGCGTACACGACCTCAAGCAGTACAACGTTCTCAACAGGACATGAGCACATATCAAATGTGTGGAGAGTGGCATTCAACGGTATGCCGAAAAAAGCTGCATTCAAAGAGGAAAGAGTAGCAGAAATGAAAGAGGTAGACGCTACAACCGGATATCTGTATGACTTTGTGCTTGAAGGAATGGAAAATGAGGAGCATGTGTTCACTGCTGGTGACGGCTTGCTTGTGCACAACTGCCAGGACTGGGACCTGCGGTACTTCTTCTATTATGGCCTCATGCCTGACGGCAGCGGGACAAAAGCCAGCGTGGCAGGGCCCGCAAAGAAAGCGGAGGTGGCGATACTCCATGCGGTTAAGGCTCTTGGCAGCGCGCAGACCAACTTCGCGGGCGGTCAGGGATTCTATAATTTCCTTACTTTTATTGCGCCTTACTTTGAGGGCATGAGCTGCGACGAGATAGAGCAGCTCATGCAGATGTTCGTTTATGAGATGACACAGATGATGGTAGCCCGCGGAGGGCAGCTTGTATTTTCCTCCGTGCAGCTGTCCCCGGGTATACCAAAGCTCTGGCGCGACAAACCCGTTGTCTACAAGGGCAGGGTATGGGACGGCAAGCAGGCGGCTCTGCGAACCTACGGCGAGTTCGAGCGCGAGGCGCGGCTGGGTTTTGAGGCGCTCATGAACGTGATGCTGAAGGGGGATTACTGGGGCAAACCCTTCAACTTCCCCAAACCTGAGGTAAGTATCGAACCGGATTTCATGGAAGAGGACGAGGTGTTCAACCGCGCGCATCCTGAGATACTGAGCTACGATGAACTCTACACCAGGGCTTTTGAGCTTGCAGCAAAGTTCGGCGCGCCGTATTTCGACAACCAGCTGCCTGAATACAGGGGCGCGGGGAAAGGTATCAGTTGCTACCAGTGCTGCGCCTACAATTTCTCCTCATCGCACGAGAAGGACAGCGAATTCGAACAAAAGCTCTATTTCAAGGACGGAAAGCACTTCTCTATGGGGGCGTGGCAGGTTGTCTCCATCAACTGCCCGCGCGCCGCATATAAAGCCAACAAGAATGACGAGGCGCTTTTCAGGGAACTCAAATCACTGATGGACCAGTCCATCGAGCTCTTCAAGGTGAAGAGGAAGTGGATGGACATAGTTGTGAAGAACAACAGGATGCCCTTTGCGACGCAGCGCCCCAAAGACCCCATTACCATGGGGCGGGGCGAGATAGCTGTAGATCTCTCGGGGCTCGTGTACACCATAGGCGTGGTGGGGATCAACGAGATGAGTCAGCACCACACCGGCAAGCAGATATACGAGAGCGAGGATGCGCGCAGGCTTGCGATAAGGGCGATGTTCGAGCTCAAGTTCTATGCAAAGGAACTCTCAGAAAAGCACGGGATGGAGATAGCCCTGGCGCGCACGCCCGCCGAGACAACGGCGCAGAGGTTCGCGGTCTCAGACCTGCTGCATGCAGAGTACAAGAAGTGCGCAGAGCCAATAATCAAAGGCAACGTGCCCGAGGCGCTGCGTCGCATCCACCAGACGCGCGACCTGCCGATATACTATACCAACGGGACGCACGTGCCCCCGGGCGCGGATGTGTCGCTGCCGCAGAGGATCAAGCTTGAGGAGACCTTCTTCCCGATAGTGGACGGAGGGAATATCCTGCACATCTGGATGGGAGAAGCTGCGCCAGACCCGCACGGGCTCAAGGAGTTCGCGCTGAAGCTTGCCAAGGAAACGCAGGTGGGTTACTTTGCGTTCACGAAGGACATGACAGTGTGCATGGATGATTTCCATGTGGCTTCGGGAATGCTGAAGGAGTGCCCGAATTGCGAGAGCGAGAACGTGGAGCATCTTAGTCGTGTTACCGGGTATATACAGGCTGTCTCGGGGTGGAATGAAGGGAAGAAGCAGGAGCTGAAGGACAGGAAGAGGTACTGAAGGACAGGAAGAGGTATGGGGTGGGGGGGATATAATTTAGAGAGTTTAACAAATATTCACATGCAAGAAGTAATTCAAATATGGAAAATACTAATATTTTAAATAAACTTAGATTTTTACCGAGAGATGAGTTAGCCCATCTCGTCATAAAAGTATATTCCACCGATGATACCAAGTTAAAACTGGCTATTAAAAAAGTTGCACAAAGAGATGTCCACAAAACTGCAAGTTTTATTTTAAAATGTGATAATGACAAATTGATAGCTATTCTTGCAGAATTCGGCGATCTATCTGAGAAGCAAACACAAGTCATTGAAAAATTGTTCAAAGAGTACCAATATGGCTCCAATCCTAATTTGTTTTTCTCACAGCTCATTTCACCTCAATGGAAAGAAATTGATGAAATCCAACAAACATTACCAAAGGCAATAGAAACAAAAAGCATGGAATTAAACACTACAGGTGAAAATAAATTTGTAGATTTTAAAGTTCTAGATATTTCTAAAGAAGGAGATGTGATAGAAATTCTATTTGAGTACCAGAGAAGGATTGATTACATTGACCCTAAAACTGCTGAGCCAGCGTTTGTTTATACACTTGAAGAAGGAATTGCCTGGGCAGTTAAAAGTCTCGATGCTCTTATAATTAAAACTTCGAGCTACACTGTTAACTCCCTTATTAGTAAAATAATGCAAGAATATCTAAATTGCAGAATTCGGAGTTTTTCGCTTCATAAAAATGTAATCAATCTCGTTTTGGGAAAAGATACTCTCAAAAGTGGCAATTATCATAAACTTCACGCTGGTCCGGAAGAGGTTGAAGGAAAAGCCATCCGGGATAAGAGCCTTATGCTAAAAAAAGAGGGAAGGGAAACTGATGAAAAATATGACAGAAAATCATCTTTCCACAAAGTCAAGGAGATAAATGATTCAGAAACAGGACTTAATGTTAATTCGCAACATGGAAAAATTTCAATTAGAGCACATCTTAAAAAATCTGATATAAGAGATTGGGCATTGAAAATAATAGGTAGAGTCATACAGGAAATGACCCAACTTAAAGAGAGTGATATTGAGAATTATTTGAAAGGAATTAAATTAGAGGATATTAAAGTTCTTGGAGAAGTCAAAACGGGATGTAAGGAAATAATAAGAGATGTTGTTGCAGGAGTAAATAAAGTCAAATCTAAAGGTAAAGTAAATTTTTCGACGGATTATTCCATCAATGATCTTTATATCAAAGCTAAAGATTATTTCAATTTTATTTTTATTCCAACATGTAATTCATGCGGGTTTAACTTCTATATTTGCAGTACAACGGGACAGGACAGTGGAGTTTCTTTAGGAGGAGTAGTTATGAGTGCAACTTGTGAAAGTTGTGGATGAATAGCATGGTTGATGAAATAGGATCGAAATTTAAAGTAGATTCAAATGAATTATTGAAATTTTCAAACGGTGAATTCGAAATAATTAATGCTGATTACAAGTTTCTTTACCTTTTTGATGAATTGCCAGCATTTAATAATATTCCTAAATTAACCGAAATTCAACTCCATATTGTAGATGCTCAGACGCACAATGTCAAAATGAGATTGGGTGAAAAATGCAATAATTACAGGGATTCTAATTGTAGAAACTGTTTAATAGATAAAAAAGGGCATTGCTTGCAAAGAGTAATCGCCTCTTTTACTCAAGGTGATTTACATGGTCATTCGTCTGTTGAATTCGGAGATATATCATTCCGCCAGAATCTGAATGGTTCGTCCCAACTCATAGTATGCCTTGCAAAAAGGTACAACGATGCCCCAAAGGTTAATGGAGACCATAAGTACACAATGAAAAAGAATGCAGGCCTGCTTAATCAAGCAGTTGAGTCAATATTTGATTCCCGGATTGATTTTTTGGGGATAATATCTGGTGCTGACATCGACCCAAGATTGCGAGAAGCTCTCATTGATCTCGTAAAAATGAAACATAAGAAAATAGTCTTTTTCGAGAAAAATGAACTTATAAGGATTCTCTCAAAATATCAGTGGTAAATTTATATTAAATAAACCGGTTGCTGAGGTTAAAAATGCGAAAATATTTCAAATGGCAAGAAGAAGTCAAAGAAGCAGTCCGTGAACATATTAAGAAAGCTTATGATATTAGCCGGGATAGTTTTTATCAAGAATCGGCGTATACTAATGCATTTTTTGGAAGACTTAAGGGTATAGCTTATGATGGAATTTATGGTAAAGTTGAATTTTATCCAACTATTGTCGCTGACCGTGGACCGAAATCAGCAGAAAAAAAATGGGGAGCCGACTTTGCAATAACTGCTGTCATTGAGCAAGATAAAAAACGCCTCAAGAAGGCCATTCTCGGCCAAGCAAAAAAAGGGAATATAGATTCATTTTCATACAGCAAAAAACGAAATTTATTGGAACAAATTAGAAAAATAAAAAATGTTACATCTGCCCCGAAGGTATTGGAAATCCCAGATTTCGAAGGAGGTATCCCAATGATACGTAGCGGTAATTCAATTTTAAATAAAGAGCCTCCTTATATTAGAATGAAATTTGATGATTACATAATTGGAAGGGTAATGATTTGTTTTGAAGGGGACATTAGACCTGAATTTGTAGATGCTGTAAGGGAGAGTAGATTGTCACGCCTTGAAATTATTGCTAAAAGTTATGAAATTCATAATGAATCCTCTGAACGGTAATGAAATGAGTGAAATCATGCCTCCTCAAGTCGCGTCCATTCCACCACCCAGCGCCGGCAGTGAGCCTGCGCCGCGCCGGCTCACGTACAGACCCGGCACAATAAATCTGCGTTCATCATGCCGAAACCCTGCGGGTTCTCCAGACCGAAACCTAACGGTTCTCGACTCCCAAACAACACGTATGCCCTTGCGGGGCATACGTGGACGCGCCCTCCAGAGGCGCAACTCTGGGTTCCCTCGACTCCGCACCCACGTATGCCCGCAGGCATACGTGTATACGCCCTCCAGAGGCGTGACTCTGGGCGCCTTCATCTGCGGTTCGTATTTTGCGGAAGCGCCGGACATTAATTATTGTGAATTTATAAAAGTATGGGCATCTCCAAAATCCAGCCTTCAAAGCCATCATATCCCACCCACCTCCTCATCAAAGCACAGCACCCTTCTTTCGGAGCGCCGCCTTAATGCTGCAAGGAAAACTAAATATGCTTTCCTTCAATTGTTTAACTCAAAAATCGATAAAAAAGGTGACAATGAAAACATTTGAATTCAGTCCGAACGTAATCACTAAAATAATCAGCGAACTGCAGGATGCAGATGAATATATCCGAATTGCTGTATTTCAGATACACAATAGAGAAGTATTCAACGTTTTAAACGACAAATTGAATGAAGGCGTAAGAGTTGAAATAATAACCCTACCCTACGATAGTATAAACGAGGATATAAAGGCTGAAGTCACCGGCATGTTTCAGAATATCGAAAGAAACGGCGCAAGGCTGCATTTCTGCAAATGGAATGTTGGAGACCCTGAAAGAACCAATACTGCTGTTGGCAGATGGTATTCATTCCATGGAAAATTCATTGTAACTGATAAAACCGCCGTGTCGTTATCTGCAAACTTTACGCAGAGTCAGGAACTCGATGCGGTTATTGTTTTTAAGAATGAAATAGATAAAATTGAAGAATATAACAGAAAGTTTGATGAACTCATTGATTTTTTTATTAGAGAAAATTTCGGATACAATGGAACTATTCGACAAAAAATAGATGAAGTCGAAGATAATCCGGCTTTGTTCGAATTACCCAGAGTCATTGAAACAGAAACGCACAGCAGCCACTGGATCAGACATTATCCATCATCCCTGTGTCCGATCGATATCCCGATAGAAGATAAATTGTACCTGGCGCCGTTTGATTGCAGAGGGCGCAACTTCTTTATGTCATTGATTTCTGAAGCATCTGAATTTGCGTATATTTCCACTGAAAGTTTTACAGACATGGATTTTTCAGCATTCCTTATAAAAATGCGGTTAAAAGGACTTGATATCCGGATATTGAGCGGCGCAACGAGTATGGATTTTCAGGACAGGATGAATAATATGCTTCGTGAACTCCTATCTCAGGATATTGGTATTCGGACGACAGTAGGTGATATACATGCAAAACTCATAATCACGGACAAACACCTTGTTGTAAGCTCGGTAAATCTTAATAAAATGGGTCTTGGATTTCGTATAACCAAACGATATTGGAGAGAAAATACAGAATCAATATCAGTCTGTAGTGATACCGAAATTATAGAACAAGCTAAAATTCAATATCTCAATATTTATAATGTAAGTAATGATATTAAAAAGATATTGGCAGAAAAAATCGAAGGTATTGTCGGTGATATGCTTATATCAAATTTTGGACTCAGATCAAGAAATGTAGTAAAATTTCTTTTTGCGCGTTTGATTGTAAGTAAAGAAATTGAAGCGAAAAAATTTATTAATGACATAGGCAAAATTACTTTTAAGTTAATGAAAATTTTTAATAGAAATACAGTAGAGAAGAATGACTTCATTTCTGCATTGATACTCTACTATTTATCTGAAAGCAAGCATAATATTAATCAATTAAATGAAAAACTGAGTAACTTGGGTACTGAAATCGATTTGAGTAGTTTAATTACAGGACTATTGGATAGAAATTTAATAGAGAGAGTAGATGACTTTTACAAAATAAAATTAGATGAATTACTCAGGGGTTGAAAAAATGAGATGCGAAATAATTCAAGGCGATTGTGAACAGCTTTTAAAACAAAATTCTTCAGAAATGTTTGATCTAACTTTTCTTGATCCTCCATTTAATCAAGGTAAAGAATATAATATTCACAATGATGAAATGTCTGCATCAGACTACTGGGGATGGATGAAAAGAGTCTGCAAAATAATTTTTTGCCATACCTCTGAAGGGGGTGCTATTTATTTCATGCAGAGAGAGAAAAATGCACAATTTGTATTGGAAACTTTACAATCGACAGGCTGGACATTTCAGAATTTGATAATCTGGAAGAAGAAAACCTCTGCCGTTCCATGCGAAGCTCGATTCGGCAAACATTATCAAATAATAGCTTTTGCTACAAAAGGCAAAACCCCGCGCGTATTCAACAAATTACGGATTGATCCACCTTTATTGGTTACAGAAAAATATGAACGCCCTAAAGGTATGTATGTAACTGATGTCTGGGATGATATCAGAGAGTTGACTTCCGGTTATTTTGCCGGAGATGAGCCATTGCGATTGGAAAATGGGGAGCGTTTGCATAAACAACAGTCCCCAATTCAATTACTTACCAGGATAATACTATCCTCTTCAAATGTTGGTGATATTGTCTTCGACCCATTTGCCGGCACTGGAACTACACTTGTAGTTGCAAAACAATTAGAAAGAAACTCGCTTGGCGTTGAAATTGACTCAAAGAATGTTGCTCATATCGAAAAAAGATTGAATGAAAGCAGATACAGTGATAACATTTTAAAATATCGCAGCGATTATTTTTTTACTGAAAATTTAGATGATATCTGGCCAAGAAATTCTGTTGAAAATTACGACAAAATAGAAGAAAAATATATGTTAAAACTAAGAAAATATGAAAATATGAATGCTCAAAAACAATTACAGCTTCTTGAAAAGAAAAAACAATATTTGGCTCTGCCACAATCTTGAATAGATCAAGAATAATCTGATTTGCATAAAGTGAAATAATAAGATGAATGAACTTATAAAATAATCAAAAATCATGCTCCCTCATACCCTTCACAGTGCCCCCCTCCCCTTCGCGCGCCTCCACTGGCGCCCCCTCGTCCCCTGCGCCGGCAGCGAGCCTGTGCTGCGGTGGATAAAAAGCTGTCTCAGGAAGCGAACTGAATCCGCGTCATCCGCGCAATCCGTGTTCTACGTCTGCTTCGCTTTTCGTGGATGCGCCTGAAATCCGTAACGCAATTTATATTCGATTCGTCCAAATAATAAATCTGCGTTCATCGGCGTTATGCCCGCCGCAATGCATAGACACGTATGCCCCCGCGGGGGCATACGTGGATGCGCCCTCCAGAGGCGTGACTCTGGGCGTCTTCATCTGCGGTTCGTTTTTTGCGGAAGCTCCATCAAATGATCGTTGTGCACGGTTGCCACCTGAGCACCTGCCGAAATTCGATGTCTTTGTGACCTTTACGATGGTGCCCATGCTAGCCTCCTGCGCCTCCCTCGAGCAAAAATACGCATGGCTTCAATGGTGGTAGCATGACACAATTATCAATAGCAGCAGTAGACAACAAAAACCTTTTTTCAAATTATTATCTGGATAACCAGATTAAAAACAATCCTGAATGGAAAAAAGATGAGTATAAAGCTGCTTTTTCTGAGATCAAAAAGTTATACGATACAGAGAAAGATTTTCTTCCCGGCCTGAATGAGAAGCAACTTGAACAGAGATTTTTTGGTCCAATTTTTAAAATTCTTAATTATACTGCTGAACCCAATGCACCTACAGAACACCAGGAGTTCCCTGACTATGCTTTTTTTCCTGATAGAACCTCGCTTGATGACGCCCATAAGAAAAAGGGCACTAACTCATTTTATAACAATGCCTTCGCGATGGGCGAGGTAAAACGGTGGGGAATTGAGCTTGACCGATTCGGCAGGGATGAAAAAGATAGAAAACGCAATCCAAGCTTACAGATATGGATATATCTTCATGATGTCGCACCAAAATGGGGAATTCTTGCCAACGGTAAA
>BLYN01000110.1_pt1 | contig 26511 bp, 26 predicted proteins | sample 7848601 | NCBI WGS metagenome assembly BLYN01 (sample SAMD00058756, study PRJDB5105) | groundwater metagenome | biome: groundwater biome; feature: underground water body; material: groundwater | place: Japan:Gifu, Mizunami | collected 2014-06-26 | depth 300 m m
GAGCCCAGAGATGGTCCTTACACCATTCCCGAAGATGCGGGAATTCCTGTCTCAATATCCTGCTTGATCTTCCTTTGATTTTCTTGGCAATAAAACTAATGGAATATTTTGGAGGATACTGGAAAAATATGTGGACATGGTCTACATTCACGGCAATATCTATGATTTTGATACCCATTTCCACGCATGTTCCCCTGATAATACCCTCTGTAACAAAAGCAACCTCGCCGGTCAGGATTTTCCCGCGGTACTTTGGGGTGATTACGAGGTTGTCTGTAAGCAGAGAGACCGTGTGCCTGTCGTGGCGAAACTCTTTCTTTTTAACTGTTCCATCCATAGTATAGTTCTCCGCATAACAATCGATAAAATTATAACCATAGATGAACGTAAATACAATGCAGTAAATCTGCGTTTATCTGCGTTCATCTGCGGTTTAAATAAATCTCAAAATGGCAACCTGATTTCATTTAAAGTCAGAATCTTTTGGGTTCTTTTTTTCCTTTTTTATTAATCATGTGTCGGCATTGAAAAACGTTAATCTGCGGATGGATTTGAGGTGAGGACAGTTGTTGGTTTATAGGGAGTCTGAAAAAACGGAACCGCAGATAAACGCGGATGAACGCAGATTAAATGTTTCGTATCAAGAAAATATGATGTGAATTAAATAATTACACTTCTGCAATTATCTGCAGTTTGTTTTTCATAAGTTTAGCGGAAGACTATAAATAACTCATTCGGGGGTTTAGATAATGATTTTGGCGACTCTGTAGATAATTAATCCACGTCCAGATAGGTATGTATTTTGGCTATTACATTAGCCATTATCACTACTTAACATTCGCCAGCAGCTCATCAATCCCCTTTGCATTCAGCCTGCAGTTCTCCCCATCCACCTCTGCATAGCAATTTTTTACAAGATAATCGATCTGGAACTTCAACTGCGCCTCTGTAATCCCAAGCTCTTTTATGATCTCCTTTTTTGTTTTCCCGAAAGCGCCGATGGATTTGACAATATTTCTCCTGAGCGGGTTCTCAAGCGTCCGTAACATCAACTGGTGGTCGCGGGGCGTTTTTGTCTCGCATGCGTCGTGCTCCTCTTGTGGCGGCTCTGTATTCTCTTTCATACTATTTCCCATTATCAATTGTTTCGCCCCGGGACTTATATCTTTTCCTGACCTTCATTTTCAGACTTTCCGCAGTACCCCGATCTTTGGCTCATAACACCGTCCTTCATCCATGAGCTCTTTAATACCAGACTCCACTGTCTCAGGGTCAATTCCATCCTTCTGGGCAGCCTCTACCACTGTGGAATATTGTATCCCTTTACCTGTATCCAGTTTATCGATTATACTCGCAATTATTTCTTTTGGCTCCAATTCTGTCTCTTTAACTTCTGGTTCCTGCGGGGTCTCAGTTTCCTCCTTTTTTTCGACATCATCCACTTTAGTTTCCCTTTCTGAAGCAACAGTCTCTATAGCATGGATGACGGCCTTTCTAAGTTCTGCCATTTTTTTATCCAGGTTTTTGTAATGTTCAACCGCCTTCACAGCGCCGTCAGCAAGAACGGCTTTTGTCCCTTTTCCAAGCAGATATTCTTTCAGATCATTCCCCGATTTTCCTGAACTTAACGCATCCTCGATATACCTTATCCGCTCAAGTGTGCGCTCTGCGGTATCAAGCACCCACCTGTCCCTCAATTTCTCATCAGCATTGTTCATCTCTTCAGGTCTTACCGATGTGTACATGCTCCCATCCTCAGGCTCGAACTTTCTCGCCTTTCCTACCACTGCAACGTATGCAGGGATGTTCAGTTCAGATAAGAAAATTGCAGCCTCGGGCTGGTACTTGCCTGCGTACACCGTGAACACACCTGTCGGGTCAGCCACGCGACCGCGCCAGAGGCTATTATCCTTCCCAATGTTCTCTACCTCGGTTACCACACCGACAATGAAAAGGCGGTTGCATTTCACGCCAGTCGGGGTGATGATATAATTCGGTGCCCGCTCATCGCCTTCGCTGATGTGCAGGTTCGACCTGTTGAATTCCCATGCAAAAACACGCCATGCTATTTCCCTGTCAAGTATCTTTTCCATATCCAGCCCTCACGAGCAGCTCTTTTGCTTTTTCCTCGACCGTATCCGCCGGCTCCCATACTTTATTTGCGACAAGAGAAACCCCGAATTCACCTTTTGACATGTTGCCTCTTGCTTTCAGGAGCTTTCCCAGCAGTTTCTTTTTAACTTCTTCTTCCACCGCGGCAGTGGTCATCGCAGCTTTTGCTATCTCTTTTGCCTGTTCGATGGTGATCCCGCAGAGTGCCTGCGTAAGCTCGGCATTAAGGACGAGGCTCATCGATCCTGTCCCATCATCGATGATCGATTTGATGCGCATATCCATTTTCTCATCTACTTTTCCGTGCACCCTGCACATGCTTTTTTGTATGACGCGGAAGCATTCAGGGCAGCGGGCTATCAACCCGGAACCTGGTCTCACAGAGAGAATATTCCCTTCGATCACTACATCAAAAGCCCCTTCATTCTCGATGATATCCCCTATCATGACCTTCTCCGGCTCTTTGAACTCGATGCTCTTTTCAAGCTTTGCTACCCTGCTGTTCTCATTGATGTGCAAAGTGGGGACACCCCTGAATGAGCGCACATAGGCGTTTTTTACATCTATCGTGTTCCCTGCCACGAGTTCTGGCAGCAGTACCCATGAAGTGAACGGAGCCTTTGTTTTATCATCCATTCCAATTCCGTTCAGTATTTTCTTGCTTCCGTCTTTTGTTATTATCTCCCGGGGCTCGATGCTCAGAATGGTGAATGCAGCGTTCACGTTCACATCCCCATCCTTTAATTCAGCAAGTTTTTTCTGCAAACTTTCTGGTTTTATCGCAATAGTGGTATTGAGCTTCGTGACCTTTGATTTACTCCCGAAATTTATTTCAGGTCTGTCCTGCCAGTTCCTCACATAAGCCTGAGTGATATGGACAACTTCACCGGCATTCATCCCGAAATCGTGCCATGCCGTGAAGCTTCGCACAGCGGTCTCGTCGCCCAGGATCCCTGAAAAAATAGTTTTCTCGATATTATTTGAATTAATAGTCTTTCTTGTGACTTCCATTACCTGCGCAGTAAATTCGATATTGCGATCGCCTATTTTGATATCGCAAATCTTCCGAACTATGCTTTTGTCCGCCCCGCCATATTTCTTGATAAGGCTGCGCTTTGCTTCTTCAAGGGGTACCCTGAATTCAATGAGCTTCTTTAAATCCGCCAATATGCTGCTGTCGTCTATTTCGCTATCAAGCGCCCTTTTTATTTCGTATACATGGGGCGCAAATTCATCTTCCATAGAGCCTCCTTTGGACTGATGGAACAGGAGTTAATAGGGCTGGAATGGATAAAAAGCCATCGGATAAAATGGATGAATATGGGTTCAGAAATCATATAAGAAACTTAATAGATATACCCTCTCTACTTCGCTGCCTTCTTAAGCCCCTCGATCACAGCGTCATACCTCTGACGGAGCCTCATGAGCACATCCATCTCTGCGTTCTTATGCGTGGGAACAAGGACTGCAGCTCCGACCCCGATCTCCTTCCCATCGCTCGACATGCCATAATCAGGCGCTATCCTCACGCCGTCCGATGAGATCCCCAGGCGCAGTTCATTTATCATCTTTGAGATCATTTCAGTCTCAGGAGCCACTTTCCGGGTTATCGAATATGTTTTTTCGATATACTCATCCTTCATACCCGAAATATGTTCCTGACTCTCCTTAACTTTTCTTGAAGAACCGTATTCAGCCAGAAGATTTATCGAATTGATCAGTTCATTAAACGTCGTAGCTGAGACCTCGATGATCCTTCCATCAAAGTATCCCCCAACCCTTTCTTTATACCCTTTTGAGATCACAAGCACGCCGAGTTCAGCCAGCTGGTCGCGCTCCTCGTCAATGGAAGAATACGGGTTCACGACCTGGTACTCCGCTATCCCGCACAGCCCCATCAGTGATTCGAACATGGGCGTGACGCCTATCCCCTGCTTCCCCAGCCACCTGTCAAGCCCCATCTTCTGCTCCTTAGCAAGCTCTATTATCTTGCGCCTGATGGTTTCCGGGTCTCCTGAATCAAGGTTGAAATACTCGGCGAACCGATGCGTTGTGGAGAGCATCTTCGTCCTGCCCTGAGGCACCGCTGAAATAAATCCCCATTCCTCAAGTTCCCTGGCGTGGTCGTAGGCTGCAGCTCCCCTTCTGTCCACAAGGTCAGCTACGGTCAGTGGCTGGTGGTAGGCTATCATGGACAGCGTCCGCAGCACCGGGGCTCGAAGTTCTTTTGGCGCAAGAGACCTGACCTTTTCCGCATACTCAGGCATGACCTGCATCACGAACCTGCCTTCGATCTCTTTTATCTCAAGTGCAGAGCCGCGCTGCCTGTACTCTTCCATCAACTGCCGCAGCAGCTCCTGCGCGTTCTTTCCCCTTACGAGGCTCGAAAGCTGCGCTATGTCAAGCGGCTCACCGGAAGCAAATAGTGCAGCCTCTAATATCTCTTTTTCTCTGGTCATGAAGCCTCCTGCCGGCATATGAAAAGCTCGCCGAAAATCTCTTCCTGCTCAAGCCATATCTCCTTTTTTGTTGCCAGGAAGAGAAGGGCAAGATATGCCATCACCCTGCCAGCCCTGTCAAGAGACCCTGCAAGCTCTGAGAACTGGATATATTTCTGTTTTTCGAAAAGTCCTGTCAATATATTCCTCATCTTTACCACCCTGCTCTCGATATCCTCTTCATGCGCTATCGCCAGCACTTCCCTGATGGTTGTCCTATGTACTTCTTTTTTGCTCCTTATGCGTTCGAGCCTCCTTTCTTCTATCGCTTCCGCCTTTTTCAGTTCGGTGAGCAGTTCATCAAGGGTAACGGGACGGCGGGATGTGCGGCGCAGAGGAAGTGTGGGCACGGGGTAATCGCTTATCTCAAAATTATCACCTTCATCCATGAGATCCTCAGGGATTTCTTCCACTTCCACAAGCGCATTGGACTTCATGCGAAGCAGAATGGCGGCATACAGAAGCGTTCTTCCTGAGATGCGCAGGTCCATTTTCTCCATTTCCTCAACCTGCTTCAGGAACTTGTCTGTTATCTCCACGATATCTATGTTCCAGGGGTCTATTTCGCCATTCCGGGCGAGGTTTACCAGGATCTCGATGGGTTCTTCCAGTCTCTTTTCATTTGTTACTACCTCAGTCTCGCCGTTTGTCATGTTTGTATTGATATAAGCATATAAAAGCACATAAGGGTTTTGTTAGACGATGCCGCGCTTTTTTCCGTCTTTTGACAGAAGCACCACTCGGCTTGCTTGCGAACTATCCGCTATACAGTAGCCCAGCGCTTCCGCGACCTTTCCTGAAAAATCAAGCACCTCCTCATTGGAGGGCATGCTGTCCCGGCTAAGGCGGTTTCTTGAAAAACCCAGGTGCATGTAGGCTTTCAGTTCCACATAATCCGGCTCAGCAAGCCCGATGAGGCGCGCATAACCTTCCGGGGCGTTCATATTTACGCCCTTCGTGAGGGTTATCCTTACTGCAGTCCGTGTTCCAGAACCGTTCATAATTTCAAGCGACTGTCTTATATTCTCCCACGTGTCATCAAGGGGAGCGCATGCTTTTTGATATGTCTCCTTATCCGGCGCGTTCAGGCTGATATAAAGCTGGGTGGGCTTGAGCTTTCCAGCCATCCCGGGGTTTGTCCCGTTGGTGACTACAAAGGTGGTCAGATGCTTTTTATGGAATTCCTCTATGAGTTCAGGGAGGTATGGGTAAAGCGTGGGCTCGCCGGAAAGTGATATGGCGACGTGCCTGGGCTCAAAAGCCTCATTCCATTTTGTTCTGTCCATGAATTCCGAGCCGCCGTACCCGGATACGAGACGACGCTGTTCGATGAAACAGCTTTTCACTATTTCTTCAGGGGAGTCCCACGGATCGGGCAAGTCTACAGGAACCTCAACAGCCCGCCAGCAGTGAAGGCAGCGGTGGTTGCATACAAGTGTGGGTGTCATCTGGATGCAGCGGTGAGAGGTCATTCCGTAGAACTTCGATTTATAACAGCCGCCATCGTTGCGCATGCTTTTGTTGAGCCACAGGCATGTCTTTACAGCGCCGTGGGAGCCTGCGAGGTGGTAGCCGTGTTTTTTGAGGAGTTCTCTGGTCGTATTGGATAATGATGTCATTATTTGGGGTAGGTTCTATTATCCAGCATAATATTAAAGATGTCACCTGAACCGAAAGATTTTAAATGCCATATATCATCAAAGGAAGAATACTTCGAGGTAATTAAATGGCAAGAAACATACGTGTTGAGAAAATCACACAGACTCCTATAGAAAAACAGGAGATAGAGATCGTTGAACGAAAAGGGGTCGGACACCCTGACAGCATGGCAGACGGCTTTGCAGAGGCGGTAAGCCGGGCGCTATGCAACGAATATATCAAAAAATTCGGAACAGTGCTCCATCACAATACAGACCAGGTCGAGGTCGTGGCAGGGCGCTCACATCCGGAATACCGCGACGGAGAACTGATCTCGCCGATGTATGTGCTTCTTGTGGGAAGAGCAACGAAAGAATTCCAGAACAAAAAAATCCCAACAGACACAACAGCGGTAAGAGCTGCAAAGCAGTACCTGAAGAACACCCTTCCTGACATAGACCCTGAGCATGATGTCATCATCGACTGCAAGCTCGGGGACGGATCGACAGACCTCCAGAGCGTTTTCAAGAGAGGAAAGGCCCCAATGGCCAACGATACTTCCTTCGGCGTCGGACATGCTCCCTTCTCAGAGGTAGAGCAGATAGTGTATAATACCGAGCGCCAGATGGTGCTGAATTTCAAGAAGGACATTCCAGCCATCGGTACTGATATCAAGGTCATGGGCATGAGGAAGAACAACAGTATCACACTCACCGTCGCCTGTGCTATGATAGGGAAGCATGTCGATGACCAGGACCATTACTTCACTATAAAGGATGAACTCAGGGAGAAGATACTCGACCTTTCTGGTAAATACACAGACCGCGAAGTGGAGGTCTTTGTGAACACCGGGGACGATGAAGAAACCGGCTCTGTATACCTTACTGTCACAGGGACTTCTGCAGAAATGGGCGATGACGGCTCGGTAGGGCGCGGGAACAGGTGCAATGGTCTAATTACCCCGAACAGACCTATGAGCATGGAAGCCACAAGCGGCAAGAACCCCATCAACCATGTGGGAAAGCTTTACAACCTTCTCTCCAACCAGATAGCGAACGACATCGCTGAAAACGTATCCGGGATCGAGGACGTGTATATCCGCATCCTTTCCCAGATAGGAAAGCCGATAGACCATCCACTGATTGCAAGCGCGCAGGTGATACCCCGGGACGGCGCAAATATGAATACAATTAAATCAGAGTCAGAAGCCATCATAGACAAATGGCTCGGGGACATCACAAAGATAACAGAGATGATCACAAGGGGAGAACTGGCTACTTTCTGATCCTCTCCATTTTCTAGCCAGCAAAACTATTATGAGCCTATAGCATAGTTAGAGAGAGGTAATTTTTATGAAAGATGTGGATATTGTTCTGGAAGTAGACGGGAAAAATATCCCGATGAACGGTTTTGTCAGGAAGATCCTGTCAGGCATGATTACAGGTTCGTTAGGAACCCTTCACGGTGTTGAAGAAGACTGGAAGACGCTAAATATCAGTCTTAAAAAAGGAAAGAGTTAAAGCTTGTCCAGCTTTTCGATTCCAACCTTCTTTACGAACGGCTTGTTGATATTATCCGGCATCCATTCAGGTTTGTTCTTTGGAGCGGCGATCATTTGTTTCCAGCCTTTGAATATGTGTATCTTCTTTGTCCCGCGCTCTCTTAGCCGAAGCTCGACCGGAGCGCTCTTTGTCCCCTCCATCCTGTTCGCTGCCTTAAGGGCAGCCTGTCGCGGCTGGCGACCTGTGAATACGCCTTCCTCTGTACCATTCTTTTTCCTTAATATAAAATTCTTTATTTCTGTCATTTGTTTTAAATCCTCCTCGCACCCTTTAGATGCTACAGCCTCTACATTACACTGTTTCTGTTTATAAAACTTATTTGCATGAATAAACATGATAATTGAATATTTCTCATTTTCTTTCCTTTATCAGGCATTTACCCCCTCTTCCGATCAACTCTTCCCTTCCCGCCATCTTCAGCCCCTCATGCACAAGCCCGTAATTCCTCTCATCCTTATACCTCAATAACGCCCGCTGCACCCGCTTCTCCCTGCCTTTCGCAACATGTATCTCTTCCATTGTAAAAGGATTAATCCCTGTATAATACATGCACGTCGAGGCTGTCATTGGCGTGGGTGTGAAGTCCTGCACCTGCTCTGTGTAGAGGTTGTTATCGCGTATGTACTCAGCAAGCTCCACCATGTCCTCTACGGTGCAGCCTGGATGACCTGACATGAAATATGGAATGATGTACTGCTCTTTTCCAAGCTTCTTGTTTTCAGCGGTGAATTTCTTCCTGAATTTATCGAACACAACCCTCGAGGGCTTATGCATCATATCTGTTACCAGAACGGATACATGTTCCGGCGCAACTTTGAGCTGTCCGCTGACGTGATGCTCGCACAGTTCAGAAAGGTAACCTGACGAATCTGTGAGCACAAGGTCATAGCGTATTCCCGAGCCTATGAACACTTTTTTCACGCCAGGTATCTCGCGCAGGCGGCGCAGGAGTTCGACCTGCTTCTGATGGGATGTATCAAGGTTCTTGCATAAAGGATGGGTACATATCTTATCTATACATGCGCCCCTTGAGTCCCACAGGTCGCAGTGCATCGAATACATATTCGCAGTTGGTCCGCCCACGTCCTGTACGATGCCCTTAAAATCCTGCATTTTCGCCATCCTTTGCACTTCCCTCACCATTGACCCAATGCTCCTGCTCTGTACTATCCTGCCCTGGTGATGCGTCAGGGCGCAGAAAGAGCAGGATGCAAAGCATCCTCGATGGCTTACTATAGAGAATTTCACGGGAGCGAGCGCTGGTATGGGTTTATTATAAGACGGATGAGCCATCCGGGCATAAGGTAATTCATAAACATGATCGAGTTCCTCCGTGCTCAACGGCATGGCAGGCTTATTCTGGATAATGACGGTCTTTGGATGCGCCTGCGCCACAGGTCTTCCCCTCACAGGGTCCTGCTCCTGATAATGAAGGCTGAAAGCTTTTGCATAGAGCATTTTATCCTTCGAGATTTCGGTGAATGACAGAAGCTCAACATAACCTTCATGTTCCATAGAGCGCCATCTGCTTATTTCAGTCTTGATGACAGTACCCGGGATATCTGTAATATCTCTTATGTTCTCGCCTTTTGAGAGACGTAAGGCGATCTCAATAATCTGCCTTTCTCCCATACCGAACACAAGAATATCCGCGGGCGCGTCAGCAAGTATTGATCGTCGCACAGAGTCTGACCAGTAATCGTAATGAGCAAAGCGGCGCAGGCTTGCCTCGATACCTCCGAGGACGATGGGCGTATCGGGAAAAATTGAATGAAGTCTATCTGAATATACTATCGCCGCCCTGTTCGGTCGAAGCCCTCCTTTTCCTCCTGGTGAATAAACATCGTCATTTCTTATTTTCAGATTCGCAGTATAATTATTTACCATGGAATCCACGTTTCCTGAAGTGACGCCAAAGAACAGACGAGGCTTTCCGAGCATCTTGAAATCAGTATCGCTCTTCCAGTCAGGCTGCGCAATTATCCCCACGCTGTAACCCGCATCCCACAACACCCTTCCTATCACCGCGGCGCCGAACGAAGGGTGGTCGACACAGGCATCGCCGGTCACCAGGATTACATCGAACTCGTTTATCCCGAGAGCTTCCGCTTTTTTCAGGGTCATAGGGAGGAAGCGAGGTTGTTTACTCATATCTTCTGATGCTTCTGGAGCTAGCAATCATGTTCTTTACATTCCCTCAGCAGTTCATCGAAAGTGTAGCGTTCTGGCATTATCCTGACATTCACCCCGAACCCTGCAAGCGTTTCAGATGTGGGTTTTCCGATAGCAGCAACAGTCTTTTCATTCATTTTCCTTATGATTTTTTCTTTTATTCCCATATCGTCTGCAATAGCCATGAAATTCCTGACCATCATAGAACTTGTAAAAGCAAATATGTCTATTTTCCCGGCAAGCGTCTGCTCCATCAGCTTTTCATGCCTCTCATCCCTGGGACGTATTATCTCATACACCTGTGTCTCATGCACCTTTGCGCCTTTCTCGATGAGCCCTTTAACAAGCTCAGGAGCGCCGTGGCTGCTGCGGGCTATCTCGATAACTGAGCCCTCAATTCCTGCCTCAATTCCTGAAAGCATCTCAACCAGCCCAACTGAACTGTAAGAATCTGGCATAAGATTCACACTTATCCCATTTTTCAGGAGTGTGTCTTTTGTTTTAGGTCCGATCGCTACCACATTTGTCTGATTGAGTTGATCGATGAACTCTTCTGTTGAATTCAGTTTCAGGAGTGTGAACTCCACACCGTTGGCGCTTGTGAAAATAACATAATCCGCTGCTCCCTCCATTATACGTTCCAGGAATACCTTAAAATTGGCATCGGTTTTGTCCACTACATCTATCATGGGTGCTGTTATCGTTTTGAATCCCATGGAGTTTGCAAGTTTAATTGACTCTGCAAGATAACCTGCAGGTCTCATTATGGCTATTACTTTCATGATTATCTTTTTACGCTGATGACGGTACTATTAAACCCTTTGATATATTTTAAGTTAAGGTGAGGTTAAACTAATTCATTTTTATGATCGACGAAATTAAGATCTTCAATAAGGATTTAACTACGATACGATATGAACTGGAAGCAAATAAACCTTATGAAGCCTGCGGCGTGCTGATCGGCACACTGGATGGAAGCACTGCGCTTGTAGAAAAAGTCTTCCCCATCACTAATTCGAAGCGCACCAGGAGAAGCTTTGAACTTGACCCGAAAGAACATTACGATGCATGGAACTGGGCCGAGAAAAACGAAAAGGAGATCATTGGTGTGTACCATACCCACCCTGTTTCATCCGCTGTTCCTTCGCTTTGGGACAGGGAGACCATGCAGAACGACCCTTCTGTGTGGCTCATAGCGGGGGCGGATGGGATGCGAGCGTATGTGTGGGATAACGGTTTAAAGCCTGTAAAGCTAACGGAATATTGAATCAGCAATATAAGCTGCCTTTTTGCTGCCAGGATATTTTTTTTCCAGATACCTCTCGCACGCAGTAAGGTCATCCACTGTATTAACGTTCAGCGCAAGCTCTTCATCATCCAGGATAAGATCATAATCCTCCTGCTCTTCCCGAATCCTCTTCGCATCAAGTATGTTTATCCCGCACGGGACGATGAAACCGCCATTCTTATGGAAGACAGTATCAGGGCGAAGACCAAGCCGGGTGCACACCTCAAGTTTCATGTGAACCGAAAGGGCAGGAGTTTTCACCTCACTGTATTTTTCTATTGTCCTGTCTATCAGGGAAGGTGTAATAAGAGGCAGGTCTGCCATTGTAATTAGCACGCCCCCTGTTATGCCGGCTTCATCGACCGCTGATACCATATCGTTCACGAACCCATCGCCCTTTGTCTTTATCATCCTGACATTTTTATGCCGTTTTATGAAATCAAGAAGCCACTGGTTGGTATTCTTGACCCCTGGTGATGTAGCGACAAATATACGGTCGATGTTTTTTGAGCCAAGCAGCGCCTCAAGGACGTAGGAGATCATTGGTTTCCCCAGGATCATGGTGAGCGGTTTCTCCTCAAGTCCCAACCGCTTTCCCGTCCCTCCAGCCATCACTACTGCATCCATACATACCCTCCGATGAACATCAGCGCAGCCAGGCGGCCTATCTCATTGGATGCTCCCACGATATCCCCGCTCACCCCCCCGAAATGGCGGTTGGCGGTATTTAGCACAAGCAGTCCTGCAGACTGGGATACTATGAGCACTCCAATACCATTTAATCCAAGAGCAAGATAACAAATTACCCCGGTAAAAACAATGCCAGCCGCAAAATCGGATATCTTCGTGTTATCCACGGTCATCGCCCCGAAGCCCTCATGCAGCTTCTTTCCGAAAGCCGCCACTGTGACCATAGTCTGTTTTGCACATGTCTCGGAAGCGATCAGCGCAGAAGGAATAAGATAGGGGAGAAGCTCCTTTTTTTCAGCGATCGAAACAAGGGATGAGAATGCACCCAGAATGGCGATCATACAAAAGAGCATCCCTCCTGTACCCACAGCAGTATCCTGCATTGCCGCGATCTTCTTTTCCCGCGTGCCGTGCGCCGCCACTCCGTCACCAAAGTCTGCAAGACCATCTATGTGGTTAAACCCTGTAAGATAGTAAATGAATATCAGCATGACGACTGAAATCATAATGGGGGGAAGCACTGCAGAAGAAGCGTAGCCTATTCCGGCAAGCAGTAATCCGACAACTGCACCAACTACGGGGAACAGGTAGATATGCTTCATGAGCTTCTCGATGCCTTCCATTGTGATCCCCACTGGTATGGTGGTGAGAAAGCCAAAGCCTGAGCGCAGCGCAGAAAGAAGTTCTCTCATCCTGCAAACCCGGTTTTCCTATTTCTGGGAAAGGTCTTTTTCACTTTACCGCCGTCGTCTTTTCCTCTTGAGTACATGTTGGCTGATACCCCGCCGATGAGCCCAGCAATTACATCGTCCATGAAAGGTCCAAGCTTTGCAAGGATGCCGGGTTTAAGTTTATCGAACCTCACGTATTCGAAGATGCCCTTGTCACCGCTGATGTATTTAGCTATGCTCATACCGATAACCTCGTCCACTATAAGGTAAGTAAGGTCCTTATCGAACGTCTCCTTGCTCATCCCGGGCAGTTCGCCTTTCTCCCCTTCTTTTTCAAGGAGCATGCCTGCATATAACAAGATGCACAGGTTAGGGTCGGAGAGAGCAAGTTTCAATTCTCTTTTGAACACCTTTTCTGCAATGTCCCTGTTCTCAACACCCGGATGGGGGACGTAGAGTTCCATGGCGCTGGATACGAGCACTTCTTCTGAGATGCCAGCTTCTTCGAGGACGGTCATTATACTCCTCGCCTTCTTATTATTGACCTCTTCTGGCTGGTCATTTTTCTTTTTTCCTTTTATGTTGGAGAGTTTCATGATTTCACCTTCTTTTTACCACAGATTAACACTGAAAAATGAATTTAACCACTGACTAGCGTTATTAAACGAATTTAAACCGCAGACGGGCGCAGGTAAATACTGACAATAGAGTTCGTTTCGTATATTTTTTAACCGCAGATGAACGCAGATAAACGCAGATACTTTTCTAACAAATCTATGTTCATTATCTATTATCTCTGAAATAGAATTCGACCGCTGTTTGATGCTGTGAAACGAATTTAAACCGCAGATGAACGCAGATAAACGCAGATACTTTTTTACGAAACTGCTATCATTATTTTTTACTGGAAGTTCTTTATTATTTCCAATTCCATTTACAATCCTTCTAATTTCTACCCTTGGCTTATAGAAATTTATCAGCAAACAAAGTTTCAGACCTGTGATTCTAAGATAATTCAAACACTGTGCAATATGGATATCATCCAATTCTTTGACTGTTTTTAGTTCTATAATAATTTCGTTCTCAACAAGAATATCCGCTATATAATCACCGACTAAATTATCTTTATAGTGAACCTTTAAAGGTGCCTGTGGTAATGTTTCCATTCCTCTCAATTTTAGTTCTACATTTAAAGCATTCTCATAGATTTTTTCAAGGAAACCAACCCCAAGAACATTGCTAACTTCAAATGCAGCCGCAATGATCTTTTCAGATAATGCATTTAATCTGCGTTCATCTGCGTTTATCTGCGGTTTCTTATCTCTTACAACCTGCATTTGATTCAATCTGTATTCCTCTGCGTCCATTTGTGGTTCCTATTTCCTAGAACTTACTTAAGAACTCCTCAATAACTTTCTTGTCATTCTCATCCAGCCCATACAGCTTATACACAAGCTCATTGATTTCATCCTCAAGCGCCGCAATACCCTGCGCCTCCTGCAAATCCTTCTGGTGCGCCGCCAGCGCCTCTTTCGCAAGAGCATCGGCGCGCGGAATTAATATCTGAATCTTCTCGCCTTTGCTTACTTTCCTGCCAGAGAGTGCTGCTTTAACATACTCAGCCTTCGCCTCGCTGTCCACGACTATCGGCGCCGTGCCTTTTATCTTTACGAGAAACTCTCTATCAAGTGATTTCTCGATATTAACAGCAAGCTCTTTATGATTTGTATTGAAAACTATCTCTTGCGCATCGAATTCCTCCCCATGGGCGCGGTATTCTTTGATGTACTCTTCCGGGAAGCGCGCGGCGCGCTGGTCGGATTTGACTTTTGCGAGGATTTGTTCTACGCGCGCGGTTATCTGGGAGGCGAGGGCTTGTTCTTCTGGTGTTTTGAGGAGGTGGATGGGGAGCTGTTCGAGGTATTGTTTTCTGAATCTTAGATATCCTCCCCCAATGTGAGATGACCAAAAATTGGATTTAAAGTAAAATTCTATCAACTTAGAGTTTAGTAATGCTGTTATGAGTTTTAAATCAAGCGATGACCCCGATTTCCTGAGTATAAGGTAAATCGTTTTGAGACAATATAAGTTATCTTCATCGTAACATGCTGAAGCATGCAAACCAATGTCTCTTATCATTATCTTTGGTTGCTCAAAAACATCCTTTGGCTTACTTTCAAATATCTTTTTCATATCATACCGTAATAAGATTCCAGTCCAATTGATTCGATATGCTCCCAAGATATCGCTACCGATGATTAATTTCTTTAATTCTATTTTTTCTTTTTCAGGTATAAGTTCATAAGCTACTCCCTGATAAATTAGTTCTTGTGGAGGTGGCCTGAAACCACGCGTTATTTCTGTTTTTTCTCCTAAAGAAAAAGAATCTTGATTAATTTTTTGAATTATTGAATGTTCTCCTACAGGAACTATATCAAATATTTGATTTCGGTTTTCTAAAAATCTTTTTTGAGGAATTTCAAATATGCCAAATTTTCTCTCTGCAAAAATTTCTTCATTCTCTACATTGTGCGCAACTTTAATTGAGTTTGATGAACGCTGGTGGATATCTGGTTCTTGTTTAAATATTATCATAAAAGGGTATATAGACGCATCTTTAAATACAGAAAAATTGGATACATCAATTATTTGTTCAATTTTGCAATTAGAGAGAATAAATTCCCTTAATTTTAATCCATAATCAGATGATGTAAATTTGCTTGAAACTATATATCCAAATTTACCTTCATTTTTTAACCATTTTATACCACGTTCAATAAACAGAACATATAAATCATACTGTTTAAAAGCACTCACATAATTTTCCTTATAATAGCTCCTGTCACTATTTGATAAATTGTGCAACCTCACATACGGCGGATTCCCCACCACAAAATCATACTCCACATGATTCTTCAATAACCCAGCCAGTATAATATCCTCAATCGACTTCACCAGCCTGCCGTCCCCGTACTCGCTCCTCAGCTTCTTAATCGTATCAAGGAAGTAGCGCCCGTAAGGCATAAAGAAGCCCGAAAGGCGCGCCCAGTCCTTATTTGAAAGATAAAGCTTCAGGTTGCTTTCTAATTTCGTTGAAAATCTGCGTTCATCTGCGTTTATCTGCGGTTGCTTCTCCTGCTCTGCGCGCGCCGTCTCCTTTACGGTATCGAACAGCGCCTGGAGCGCCGCGAAATATTCAGGGATGTTCAGCAGTCCTGTTTTCTCGGATATCGCCTCGCCCCTGAAAGGCATTATGACTTCGGCATCTACGAACTTATCACCTGCGCGCACAGGAAGCGTGATTTTAATAGAAATACTGCGCCCGCTCTCGAACATGCTCAGGGTCATCGCTTCGCTCTTGCTCTCATCTATCAGCGAGTCCGTTCTGAAAATGGGCAGGCGCTTGAGCACAAAATTAGGATTTTTCTTCAGCGCTTCCTTATATTTCGGGATGAGCACAAGCATGAACTGTATCTGCGCCATTATTGTTGCGAAGGGATGGATATCAAACCCAACGATATGATATTCATTGCAGAGCTTGGAGAGAACGAAATCCCACCCCTTTTCCTCAGCAAGAGGCTTAGCCTCCTCAAGATACTTCTTCAAAGCATCCACAAGGAACGTGCCTGAGCCGCAGGCAGGGTCAAGAAGCCTTTTATCAACGATTCCCCTTCCCCTGTAGTCAACAGCATCCACGATATATTCTACAACTTCTTTGGGCGTATAAAATTCACCCAGCGCCTTCCTCGTCTCCCTGTCAAAGTACTTCTGGTATAGATCTCCGAGCGGGTCTCCAATTATTTTTGAAAAATCAAACTTATAAAGCGCGTATAATACTTTAGCCAGCGCTCTGCTAAAATCCATCAGCGCTACTTCATAACTTCGCTGATCTGCGTAAATATTATTCTGCAACCCTTCAAAGTCGTCAGTCCACCAGTAGAACAGATCCTCCTCAAAGACAGATTCTACAAGGTCGCGCCGCATTTTGCGGATAAGGCGCATCACAAGCACGCCCCATACCACAAGGAAAGTGCCTCCCCTGCGCTCGCTGCCTTTAATCTCGTTTTCTATGAACTCAGAAAAGTCAATGCCCTGAAAATCGTAGTCTTCGCAAGCCTTGGCAAGTATAAGACGCGTAAATAGTGCATACGTGGTTTCAAGGCAGAACATGAACTTATACAGATCTTCTTCGCCTGTTGTCAATCCCGCACCTTTGAGAAGCTTTTTCCAGCTTTCAGGCACCTTATCTGGCTTCTTTGCATATGATTTTCGCCAGAAATCGTATGCGCTATTGAAGAACTTGGAATGCGACTTTTCATAATCAAACAGCTCTATCATATTTTTAAGCAGTCCCCCGAAAATGGAATCATCTTCCAGCTTGAAGTTCTCAAAGAAATGCTCACGCGCAGCATCAGTTGTCAGATATATTCTTGATTCTGGCGCCGAGAATTTATTCAAATAATTTAATATGTCTTTTACCTGAGTAAGACTATAATCAGGCTTTTTCAAAAATCTGTAGATTAGCTCACAATCCTTATCCGAAATTTCACTAAGATTTACACGAAGTTCAAGCTTATTGTTTTCCCCGATTCTTCTGTAGAAAATTAACTCATATCCATTTATCAATATGCCAAAATCAGCACGCAGAGGCTTTACATATCTATCCCACAACTGATCAAAATGCTCTTTTAAGTCAACATTATCAGAAGGTTTTTTAAACTCTATAACAAAAACAACATTACCGTAATCATCCAGACAGACAATATCACTTCTTTTTCCTTTAATGGAAAGCTCAAGCCGTATATCTTTCCCGATCGCTTTATATCCTAGATTTTCAAGAATCGCGCTCTTATTAAAAAGTGTCCGAAGCTCTTCCTCTGGCATCTCAGGATTCTGCTTTGATTTTCCATAAAGATTTTGAAAATCAAGTTTTATTTTCTGAATGTCGGGCATAACTTACTTAAATAGCGCTTCTCCGTATAAATTTTTTCAAAATCCAATCAAAGGGACTTTCCCGATAAAATAGATTCCTGCGATCACCAGAAAAGATGAGAAACCTACGATATTTACAGCATTTCTTATATGAACCGGCTGCGGCTCAGCATACTGAGCCCCCAGCACATGATATCCAACCTTCTCAAGCCTCACTCCGAGCGCGCCTGAGACCGCTGCCATAGACCACCCCGAATTGGGCGAAGCTGTCTTACCATGGTCGCTGATGCATGTCCTGACAGCCCCCAGAGGCTTCCCGAAGAAAACAGACGACATGAAAACAAATATCAGCGACAGCCGCGCCGGAATCCAGTTCGCAATGTCGTCAAGCCGCGCTGAAGCGTAACCAAGTTCGTGAAAGGGTTTTTTCTTGTAGCCCACCATAGAATCAAGCGTATTTATCATGCGGTACGCAAGCGCGCCCGGAAGACCGAACAGTAGATAAAAAAATAGCGGTGAGAGGATGCCGTCCACGAAGCTCTCTGCGAGCGATTCTATAACCGCGGAAGATGCCTGGGGCTTATTTAGCCCTCCTGTTTCCCTGCCCACGAATGTCTTGAGGTCGCTTCTCACCTTATCTATCATCCCTCCATCAAGGTCTTTTTTTATCCCGAGCGCAGATACAATAAGCATTCGTATCGAAAATGTTGATTTCAGGAAAAAAGCGGCTATTATCAGGCTCATCAGATCTTCTCCCGATGAAGCTATCACAAGTCCGGCAAGCAAAGCCGTCCCTGCGCAAAAAACCGCCATAAAAAGTCCGTAAAGCTTGCTCTGCCGCCGCGGAGCGCGGCTGACAAAAAAGTTTATAAGGTTTCCCATCCATACTACTGGATGCATAAAGGCGGGCGGCTCACCAAATAAAATATCTAACAAAAGGGCAAGGAGCAAAACCTGGAGCCAGAAATCCAGGACTATCATAGGGATGGCTCCATCGCAAGCTTCCATACATCTTTTATCTTCTTATTTTTCATCAATGCTTCCAGTACTTTTTCCGCTATTTCTCCATCGTGGATGAGTCTGCACCCGATGCAGCTCCACACAGTGCCGCCTGTGGATTTCGGAATTAAACTCCCTCCCGTCCTCGTATCTTCGCATGGGTAGAAAGGGCAGAAGCAGAAGGTGCAGTCCTGCCCTTCAAAGTGACAGGGGTAATACTCGCAGTCCGCTCTGCTCCTTGCAGCTATACCTTTTTCAAGCGCTTTTCCTATTTCCTTTTCTGCAAGCTCTTTGCCCCATTCAGATATCACGTTCGAAAGCGCCTTTATCAACTTCCTGTTCTCCTGCCTCTTCCTCACTGCGACACGGATGTGGTCCTTGAGACCAAAAGAAGCGCAGTCCCGGACTATAATGCCTTGCTTCAGCATCATTTCCGTCAGTTCGACGGAACTGATAAAGAAATCGCAGATATCTACAAGAATGAAATTAGAATCACTTGGGTACGGTTGAAGACCGCGTATTGCGCCGAGGCTGGAAGAAAGCCACTGCCGTTCTTTCCTGATCAAATTAAGCGTTCTCTCAATGTAACTCTTATGACCTTTTAGAAGATGCTCCCCGACCGTAAGGGCAGCACAGTTGAGACTCCAGGGAATGCGGATGTTATTCATGATATTAGCAAATTCACTTGAAGCCACGGCAAAACCGATACGCAGACCTGGAACTGCAAAAGTCTTGGTGAGTGAGCGCAGCACGACAACGAAATCATTTGATGCAGCAACTTCAGCGATGCTCTCTTTCGGGTCTGAAAGTTCGATAAAGGCTTCATCAACGAACAGGAAGGTCTCTGAGCTCGCGCATATTTGCGCAAGCTTCAGGACTTCCTCGCTACTGATGAGCCTGCCAGTGGGATTGTTGGGGTTGCAGAGAAAAACAGCCTTGCAGCCATCGGGTTTTATATTTGTAATATCAGTGAAATCCACGGATTCTATCCTGGCTCCGAACAACCTGCACTGGAATTCATACTCGCCGAATGTTGGGAACGGGATAATGACCCTGTTCCCTGGCTCAATAACAGCTTCTGCAAACAGGCGTATCAACTCTGATGAGCCGTTACCGGGGACTATGTTTTCAGGTTTGACTTTAAGTGATTCTGCCGCCGCTTTTTTAAAATCCGGATATCTATTATCAGGATAACTGCCAATGGTTTTAAAAGCCGCTGCCATGGGTTTTTTTAATTCTGGTGTTCCCAGCGGGTTGAGGTTGACGCTGAAATCTATCAGTTCAGCCAGGCTTTTCCCTGATTTCTCTGCACTTTCCTGCGCTCTTGCCCCATGGATGCATGGGGTGAGTTCGACTGCTTGCTTTCTGATGCGATCGATCAAAGGCACATGCCCTTTTTTGTTTGAAGGTATTATTAAAGTGCTGGAAAAATGCTCAGATCTTATTAGCTAATACTTTTCTCAAATATCATTCCGGCAATATTTTCGATCAACTCCCTTTTCTCAAGCCCATTTATCCATCTCTGCGGAATACCATCGATGCCATGCCTCGCCCCGCACAGCGCACCAGTGATGCAGGCTATGGAATCTGTGTCCCCACCAGTATTTGCTGCCTCGATTATCGCCTTTTCCGGCTCTTCAAAATATCTTGAAAAACAGTAGAACGCAGAAGGGACAGTCTCATGTACCAGATACGATGTCCCAAGTTCAGCCAGCACTTTATCGGGCTCTTCATCCCGTTTCTGAAAGGAATATCCTATCTTTTTCCCCAGGATTTTGTCATATTTCGATGCTCTCGCGCAGCTCTCTTTCATAATTTCGGGGCGTTCCTTCACGTTAAGGGCGCACCTGACGCCCACCGCGACCGCAACCGCACCGGCAACTGCCCCGCTGCTGTTATGCGTTGGAATGGACGACATCGCCGCTTTTTCTTCGACTTCATCAAGGTCGCTATAAAACAACCCGAGGGGCGCAGCCCTCATTGATGAGCCGCAGGAGGGTACGCTGCTTCCCGAATTTTTCCAGCTTATTCCTGAATTTAATCGTGAAACAGCAGCAGAGCTTGAAGGTCCGACAAGGGCTTTTCTTGCCGGGTCATCCAGTGCATCAGCGCCCCACTTTGCGATCCTTGCCGCAAAGTCGCCTGCATCGAACCCGCTGCATTCTATCAAAGACTGAGCCAGGAGTATCATCTGCTCAGTGTCATCTGTATACTGCCCTGCGCTGAGTTTCTCCCCAGGGCATCCCGCCGGAGCTTTGCCATAATCTTTAATATAGCCTTTCTTAAGGATGTCTTTCCTGCTTAGCCCCTCGTTCTGCTTGCCCAGAGCATCGCCTATGGCTGCGCCAACCATGCAGCCGGTGTACCTGCCCCTTAGTTTCCCGGCATGTGTCATTAAAAAAAATGGGTTATTAACCCATTTAGATCATATCCTTAAGATGGAACTTGAACGGCCCCAGCGTGCCGCCGTAGTTCCCCGCGGTTATCTTCTTGACACCCGGTATTTTTACAGCCGCATGTATACCGGCTTTCATTGACCTGTTGATATCCTCGACGCTCAGCCCGTTGATCACTATCTCGAATATTGCTTTAACGTCTGCAGGCACATTTGTGTCCTTTATTTTAGCCTTTATCGAAGGACAATATTTCTCATTTGTGGTGGCTTTCATGAACTTGGAATACTTAATAGAACCGACCTTGGAACCGCTGGCAACGATGCCTCCAGGGAAGGGCGTGATTGTGCCGTCCTCCAATAGGATGGCATCAACTGCGTTCTCAGCCGCTGCAAGTGCAGCCATCTGGTTCTCTGCCATAATGAAAAAGTTCCCACCTGCGATGGCGTCCTGCGCTCCGATGCTGTGCTCAGCAACAAAATCGCCCTGCATCATGGGTATCTTATATGCTTTTCGTCCGCCGATATTAGCCTCTGATTCAAACCCATCACCGAAGAATTTGAGCTTGAACCCTGTATCGAACTGTTTCTCCGCTTTTGGGAGTCCGTTCCACATCGCAGCCGTTGGCGCGGTCAGCACGCACTGACCAAGGCGTTTTAACAGTTGCTCTTCAAGCGACTTATAACCGAAAGTGCATATCTGAATATATGCGCCAGGTCTTCCATCAGGGGTCTCATTTCCGGTGACTACTTTCTCGACACCCGCCTCAGCAGGGCACATTATAACAGATGTTCCGAACCCTGTTGCTTCGGTAGCTGCAACCAGAGCCCATTTCTTCGTCGCGCCTGTGATCAGTACTCTTGCTATTTTTATCGGAAATGCTTCCGCAAATGTATCTTCTATCTCTACTCCGTTAAGTTCCATTGTAATCCCTCACATTGATGAACCCAAAAACATTCAACAACGGGTCCAACAAGCAAATTACGTCTTTAGATTATTACTTTATATATGCTTCGAAATGTTTCGAGGCGAAAGAAAAAAGAAAACGTTTTTTTTATTTTATCATTTCGTTGATGGTACGGTATGCAAGTTCCTGCATCCTTACCGATGTCCTCCCGGGCCCTGAGAACTCATCGTGTGCCATCATGGTAGCAATCTCTTTACCGAGTACGAAGATGGCGTGTTTGTGTTCAGCTTTGCTGCGGTGCACATGTATGGGGCTTATCTGCAGGTTCTTGTACTGGGAAAATTCACCAACACCGTTCACCTCAAAAAACGTTTTCATCTGCACCATCAGGGTGTGTAGCTGAATCAATTCTTCCTTGTGTATATAACCGCCTCCTAACTTTTGCTTTCCTTTTCACTGCCGGTATAGCAATGTAACCTTTGTCAGTGTTATTCAATATTAAAACTGTTTTGCACGGAAAATCTATTCCTACTTCATAGACTTAAAGATTTCGATTTAATCTTAACGATTCATCATTTGCGGAAAGTGGGATAAATGATTTAACTGAAAACCTCATGATAAAAAGGTGTGCAAAAAGAGTTCAGAAAACTTGTTACGATAAATGCTGCAAAGAGAATAATAGAAAGCCTCGGTATCCGGGCGGGTATTTCTGAGGTAAACATCCATGATGCGTCAGGGCTGATCCTTGCAGAGGATGTTTTCTCGGAAGTGGACGTACCCCCTTTTGACAGGGCTGCCATGGACGGGTTTGCTGTTCGTGCATCTGACACCTTTAAGGCGCGCGAGGATAGACCTGTTCCTATCAGGCTTGCGGGTTCTATCCTTCCTGGAGTAAATCCGGATATTCAAATAGAAGCTGGAGAAGCCGCTGAGATAGCCACCGGTGCAGTCATGCCTGCGGGCGCTGACTCGGTCGTGATGGTGGAGTACACAAGATTGGATAAAGAGCTGCTGATACTCCGTCCGGTCTCTGTCAATGAAAATGTGATGCATGCAGGCGCAGATATCATGGCTGGTGAGAGGCTGCTGAAGAAGGGAATACCTCTTGGACCAAGGGAAATAGGACTGCTTGCTGCCGCAGGCAGGCGGACTGTTAAAGTGAACCGGCTTAAAGTGGGCATAATCTCTACAGGAAATGAACTGGTGCAACCAGGGGATGAACTCCAGCCAGGGCAGATATATGATATAAATTCCTTTTCTATAGCTTCTGCAGTAAAAGAGTGCGGCGGGGAACCGGTCTACTGTGGTATAAAAAAAGACGACAGAATGGAAATGGAAAAATCTCTTGAAAAAGCGGCAGAGGAGTGCGATATAATCCTTACTTCAGGCAGCACATCAGCAGGAACGGGCGACATGATGTACAGGCTAATAGGAGATAACGGCACCCTCCTTACCCACGGGATAGACATCAAACCCGGGAAACCCGCTATTATCGGTAAGGTATTCGGGAAACCTGTTTTCGGTCTTCCAGGATATCCTTCATCATCGCTTACCATTTTTAATGAATTTATCGCTCCTGTGATAAGGAAAGCAATAGGGAAAAAAGAGGAACGTTTGAAAGTGCAGGCGAAACTTGCATCCCGCATTCGAACTGATGGGCGAAGCCAGCTTCTTCCTGTGGGGCTTGTCAGGGGATTGGCATATCCAATAGAGAAAGGCTCTGGCGCGATAACCACGCTTTCAGAGGCAGACGGTTTTATCGAGATACCATCCGAGATCGAGATGATAGAGGCAGGAGAGGGTGTGGAGGTTACAATGTTTGGAGAAATTGAGACCCCTGAGCTGCTTTTCGTGGGCAGCCACTGCCTGGGGCTCGATATACTTACAGATATCTCCAGCCTTAACATGAGGGTGATAAATACCGGCTCATCCGGGGGCTTAAGCGCAATACGCAACGGCACTGCGGATATCGCAGGCGTGCATCTTCTGGACGAGTCAGGAGAATATAATCTGCCATTCCTTGAGAGGTTCGGTATTAAGAATGCCGTGCTTGTCAAAGGCTATCTGAGGGAACAGGGTTTGATCGTAAGAAAGGACAGCAGTATTACGAGATTTGAGGATATTCTTGATGTAAGGTTCATCAACAGGAACACAGGTTCAGGAACAAGGGTTCTGGTGGACTTGAAACTCAGAGAGATAGCCGCGGAAAAAGGAGTATCTTTTGAGGAGCTTGCTAAAAGCATAGAAGGTTATCACACAGAAGCAAAAACCCACAGCGCAGTGGCAGCAGCAGTAAAACTGGGGAAAGCGGATGCAGGGCTCGGTATCCGTACTGTTGCTGAACTGAACGGTCTTGAGTTCATTAAAATAGCAGATGAAGAATATGATTTTGTGATACCCCTGGAACTCATGGAAAGCAAGGAGATAAGTATTTTCCTGAAAGCGCTGAAAGGAAAGGAGTTTTCGGAAAAAATGCCTCACGGATTACGCACATATGAGAGAACGGGAGAGATGAACCCTGTTTATAGTGAAGTTCAAAAATAACGGCAATATCCCTGAGAACACAGATAGCACGGATGACGCGGATGTGCACGGAATCTTTTTAATTACATTAAAATTTAATAAGTTATAATAATTTTTCAGTATGCTAAACCCCATATTTCTTATGTGCCCCTTTCCCACTGTATGCACCTTTATAAGGAAAATATAGCTTTGAGTTCTTTTTCAATTTGGAAATTAAATCCAATCCACCGAGTTTAACCATTTGCAATGCATCATTATGGCCAAATGCACCATCAAACACCGCATATTTGACATGAATATTTTTTCCAATTAGCTGCACCACTTGCAGTAACAGATTCTGGATGATCTTGAGATATGGAGATAATTCAACATTCTCCTTGGTTTTATTTTTACTGCCTTTTGGTCTACCTTTCCCTCTTTTTTTCACGGATTCACTGCTATTTTTTTCAGTTTCTATTTCTTCTTTTGGACGAATCATCTGTTGGACCATTACCGGCAGTGAGATTCGCCATTTTGTACTGACCAGAGAAAATACAAAGAATGATAATCCTGGAACTGTTTTCCCAAATAGGGATGAAAAAAAACCGATCGAGACCAAATGTTTTCTTGCCAGCTTTTGTCACGGTTGTTTCATCACCGGCTAAGACAAAAGTGTCAGAAGTATTCAGAAAAAATTTTTGAATTAAACTCCATTGAACATTTTTCCAATCTATGGATGTATTGAAAAATCGTTGAACAGTACGATAACTTCCACCTTCTCCTGTCCAACGAGAAATACCGAGCATGGTAACTCGACCGGTCATGGATAATAATGCTGTCACTATGATAATCAACTGAGATAACGTCTTTGAATTCAGACAGGTTTTTAAACATTGAAGACATAAATTAATATTGAACATACAAGGTTCCTGGGATATATTTATTGAGAGAAATTGCAATATATCCCAGTATTAATATTATCTTATAGCTATATAGGTGGCGAAGGTATTGATAATATCTCATTAAAAAACTATATTCATGATAAAATAAGTGAGGTTAGAGATGACTTTTCCTGGGAAAATTTTGATATAATAAACTATCATCAATTTTTCAAATCAGAAGCTAATAATTATTGCATGAGACATAACTCTGAATTTGAAAATGAATTATTTTTTGAAAGTGTGAAGGACAAAGTTCTCAAATATAATGCAATTTTTATAGATGAAGTACAAGATTACAAAATAGAATGGCTAAGGATAATTAAAAGATATTTTCTTGCTGAAGGAGGCGAATATGTTTTATTTGGGGATGAAAAGCAGAATATTTACAACAGAGATTTAGAACTCGATAAAAGGTCTAAAACAAATATTTTGGGCAGGTGGAATGAGTTAAATGAGACTTTTAGATTATCAACAAAAATCGCCAATATTGCGATAAAATTTCAAAAATATTTCTTTTCAAATAGATATGAAATAGATGAAATCAAAGTTATTCCCCAGCAAACCATATCTGATTATGAAATCATACCAAATTTTGGATATTATTTTTTTGCTAATACTCAAGAGAATTATTCAGAAATTTATGCTATATTAAATGATGTTATAACAAAATCAAAAGTTCATCCTAATGATGTTTGTATTTTATGCACCAAAAGAAAAACAATTAGAGAGTTGGATTTCTTAATTAGAATTGAAAAAAATGAAAAAACCGAAATAATGTGTGAGACAAAGGAAATGAACGAATTATTGCGGGATAAGGGAAGAGAAAAAGAAATTAATAATATTAGACGAAATAAAAAATTCCATTTTTGGATGAATCCTGGAACAATTAAACTATCCACTATTCATAGTTTTAAAGGCTGGGAAATTCACACCCTTTTTTTAATAATAGAACCTGGATTTCGACACATTTAGTCACTATTAACCTAAATTGACCTCCTGAAAACCGCATACTATCAGACTACCGCTATTGTTTTTACAGACCGAAATATTTATATAATAATAGTTACTAATTAGTAACTATGATATTTGAAAGAACTACGACAGTTGAGGGAAAGAAGTATCGGCAGCTTGTAGAATCAAGATGGGACAAAGAAAAGAAACAATCCAGAATTCATGTGATCAAACATTTGGGAAGAGTTGTTGAAA
>BLYN01000145.1_pt1 | contig 26283 bp, 28 predicted proteins | sample 7848601 | NCBI WGS metagenome assembly BLYN01 (sample SAMD00058756, study PRJDB5105) | groundwater metagenome | biome: groundwater biome; feature: underground water body; material: groundwater | place: Japan:Gifu, Mizunami | collected 2014-06-26 | depth 300 m m
TATAAGTATGTGGTCATGAACAGAAATACCAATAACCTTCCCTGCATCTATAATCTTCTGCGTGATTTCAATATCCTGTTTACTCGGTGTCGGATCCCCGCTGGGATGATTATGCACTAAAATAATCGAATTAGCGTTTTCTTTTGCTGCCAGATGGAGCACTTCTTTTGGCTTAAAAGTATTATAATCCTGTCCACCTATAGCGACCAGTTTTTTCGAAATAAGATAATTTTTGGCTCCTAAGAGTAAAACATAGAGCTTTTCTAGTTTTTCGAACTTTAAATCTGGCAACATAATGTTTACAACATCCTGGGGATAAACTACCTGTTTGCGCTCAATATTTGATTCAAATAATCGTTTAGCCAGTTCAAAACAAGCTTTTAATTGAACTGTCTTTGTAAACCCTACTCCCTTTATATTACTCAATTCTTTAAAATCTGCTAAAAAAATATATCTCAATTGTCCTTCGTATTCTTTCAACAGTCTGTTTGCAGTATCTATTGCAGTTTCTCCTTTTGTTCCGGACCTTAGAACTATAGCCAATAACTCAGCGTTTGATAGCCTCTCAGCTCCATACTCTGCAAGCCTCTCCCTGGGTCTTTCGTTGGCAGGAAATTCCTTTATAGTAAGTCTATCTGACTTAACATTCATTGCCAAACTGATATAACCTCAGTGGTGATGCCCTTCTTCCTTCTCTTCCTCTCGCCTTTTCTTCGTATCCTTGCAGGCTTCAAAACAGCTATCGCACAGGGCTTTATTGACCTCCCTGTGATAGGGCTCCTGGAAGATGGGCACCTGTATCTTTACCTGGTATAATGCTGCGTTCTTTACGCTGCACAGGTCGCATTTCTTCGCATCCGAGGACACCCTGTTAAGGTTAGCCTGAAGACAGCTATCAAGACATTCTTCATTTATCCCGCGCCATGTACCGGTGGGATACGCTGCCTTAACGCATGGGTCGTTCACTTTCACGGGACACAGGGTGGGTCTTGCCACACCGCACAGTTCGCAGTCAGCCATTGTGATCACACTCCTAAAACCGAGACTGCATTCATTGCCATATTGATAACAGGTTCCGGATACAGCCCTATGCCTATCGTTCCTATCACTGCCAGAAGTATTGCCACTACGTATGGAAGCGGCTCATGTATCCTCTCTCCTGCCGGGGGCAGCACATACATGTACTTTATCACTCTCGCATAGTAATAGATGGAGAGAGCGCTGTTCAGTATCGCTATTACAACGATCACCAGCAGCCATGTGTTTGCCTGGATTACGGCTACAGCTGTGACAGAATAGAACAGCACGAACTTGCCGATGAAACCAGCAGATGGGGGGATGCCAGCCAGCGCAAGGAAGAGTATCAACAGCGATAACGCAGTTATCGGAGCGCGCTTCCCGAGCCCTGCGAAGTTGGAAATGTCGTCCGTGTTCTTTGCTTTCTTATTATCAGACAGCACCATGTAGCCGACCACCCCCACTGCAAGGAAAGCCCCGCCTTTCATAAGCGCATGACCAAGAGCAAGAAGCACGCCTCCGGCTATTGACATCTGAGTCATGACCACAAACGCCAGTGCTATGTAGCCAGCTTGCGCTATTGATGAATACGCAAGCATCCTCTTGATGCTTTTCTGTGAGATCGCCACGATGTTGCCGTATGTCATCGTAATAACTGCCAGAATAGCGAACACTATCTGGATGTCGGCTCGGACTGCCACAAGAGCCAGCACAAGTACCCTGAAGGCTGCCACGAATCCCATCTTCTTGGAACCTGCTGCAAGGAGGGATGATACCACGGTCGGAGCGCCTTCGTATGTATCTGGCGCCCACATGTGGAACGGCACAAGAGCCATCTTGAAGCCGAATCCTGCAACCAGGAATATCATGGCAAGGATATCAAGACCCGTCACCTGGCTTGTCTTGAAGAACGCAAGGATCTCCGGGATGTTCGTGGTGCCTGATATCCCGTATACCAGCGACATACCAAAAAGCATCAGAGCCGATGAGAGGGAACCTATGATGAAATACTTTAATGCCGCTTCCAGAGAGGAGGGGTTCTTTTTCTCAAAGCCTGCAAGCACATATGTTGACATGCTGGCAAGCTCAAACCCTACAAAGAGAGCTAACAGGTCATTCGCTGAGGCTACCACCATCATGCCAACAGTTGCAAGGAGGATGAGAGCATAATACTCGTCCTGGTTCCGGTTGTCCTTGAAATAGTGGATGGAGGCGATCACTGCCATCAGTGAAACCACTATGAATATTATCTTGAATATCTGCGAAAGCGGGTCGATCACAAGGGCATTGTAGAAGAAACTTCCTTCCCCTTTAGTGCCGATGGTCAATAGAAGAGATGCGGCAAGCCCTGCTGCAGAGATGTATCCCAGCATGTTCTTTGACTTATCGCTCACCAGAATACCAATCAATATGACTGCCAGTCCAATTACTGTCAGCAATATCTCTGGCGCAAGTAAAATATAACTCATACTATCACTCCTACAAGACCAGCCGCTTCCCTGACAAGCGGCGTCGCGCTTTCTGTCATCATATCAAGCACAGGGTTCGGGTAAAGCCCGAAGAATATTATCATGAGTATGAGCACAGCCATGGAAGCTATCTCATAGTCTGCCCCGTCATGGATATGCCCGAGTTTTTCATTGTAGGTTCCGAATACGGCGCGCTGCATCGCCCAGAGATGATAACCCGCGGTGAACACGATGCCAAATAGCGCCAGTATCACGAATGTTGGCAGGTTGGCATATGAATTAACAAGTATCAGGAACTCAGCGATGAATCCGCTCATGCCTGGTAATCCCAGCGATGCAAGGAAACCTGCAAGCATAAGGAACGTGAGTTTGGGCATGTACTTGGCTATCCCGCCAAGATCTCCTATTATCCTTGTGCCTGCGGAATGCTGGATAACGCCGCACGACATGAACAAGACACAGGTGATAAGACCGTGAGAGAACTGCTGGAACATCGCCCCGCTTACAGAGAGCGGTACAAGAGCGGCTGCGCCAAGCGTGACGTAGCCCATGTGGCTTATGCTTGAGTACGCTACCATCTTTTTGAGGTCGCGCTGCGCAAGAGCCAGGAATGTCCCGTAAAGGATGCTCAGCACCCCTATTATTCCCATCAAAGTGATCATTTTTCCGGGAGAATCCGAAAATGGAAGAAGCGGGAGTATCACCCTGAACAGACCGTATCCTCCCATCTTGAGCAGCAGGGCTGCTAGAATGACGCTCCCTGCCGTGGGCGCTTCCACGTGCGCGTCAGGAAGCCATGTATGGAATGGCACTGCCGGCATTTTCACAATGAAACCAAACAGCAGACCAATGAATATTGCGTCTTTTATCGATATCACATTTGTTATGAGCCAGCCATCAAGTAAAGAGTAGTTCTTGAGCAGGTGGAACATGTCAAAGTTGGGTATGCCTGTAATATGCCACGCATTGAAGTACAGTGAAAATATCGCAAGCAGCATCACAAGGCTTGCCACATGCGTGTATATGAAGAACTTTATAGCTGCGTAATCCTTGCGAGGTCCGCCCCAGATGCTTATCAGGAAGTACATGGGGATGAGCACTATCTCCCAGAATATGTAGAACACGAAGAAGTCAAGCGAAGTGAACACTCCGAGCACTCCCACCAGCTCAAGCAGTATAAGACCGTAGAACTTGTTCGCCTCCTTTGTCTCACCCCATGCGAACAGAACTGTAAGTGGGACTACTATGCATGAGAGAAGTACAAGCGGCATGCCTATCCCGTCCACTCCGAACCTCAGGTTAATGCCGAGAGTGGGTATCCAGTGATAAAGCTCTTCGAACTGGATGCCGGTGAATGAACCGTCAAACCTGGAGAACATTATCAGTGCGATGAGAAGCGAGAAGCCTGATGCCACCAGCGCCACTGCTCGCGCCTGCTCCCTTGTCTTTGTCAGGAAAGCTATTAGCGCTCCGATAAGCGGTATTGCGATCATCAATGAAATATAAGCGGTCATTTAGTTACCTCCGAGTTTGAGAATGAGTATTAGCAACCCTACTCCAAGCAGGGTTATTGAGGCATAGTTCTGCACCACGCCTGTCTGCAGCTTCCGCATTACACCGCCCAGCCAGAACGTTGTTTTGCCTATGATACTATCGATTATCAGTCCATCTATTATCTTCCTGTCCACTAACTCTCCTGACTGCGCCGCGACATCGTGCGTCAGTTTAACGCCGATTATATCAGCGCCGATCGTGGGCTCATAATACCTGTTCAGCAGCAGCTTGTAGAGCGGGTTGTTTGATGATACGAGCTTGCTCATGTCAAGCATTCTCTTATAGTATATCGCATAGGCGATCAGGAAACCAAGTACAGCTACAAGTACAGGGAGAACTAAAACGATAGCGGGTGGATGAGCGTGTTCGCCTTCATGTCCTGCCACCTTAACGCCCATAAGTTCGAAGTTCGTTTCAAGATAGCCGTAGAACCCTGTCTGCGTGAACCCGAAGAACAGAGCCAGAACTGCCAGTATCATGAGCGGACGCGTCATTACGTTCGGGGATTCGTGTGGATGCCTCTCTGAACGCGGCTTTCCTGTGAATGCCATGAACCACAGCCTGAAGATGTAGATGGATGTGAGAAGGGCTGCTATTACTGCAAAGGCAAAAGGTATCATATCTCCTGTACCGTGTCCGTACTCGTAAGCCCACTCGATGATGGGGTCCTTACTGAAGAAACCTGCTGTGCCTATGTGGAGGAACGGGATGCCGATGCCTGCAAGCGCGAGCGCGCCGATCATCATGGTGGTACCCGTTATCTTCATCTTCTTGAAAAGCCCGCCCATCTCGCGTATGTCATTTGTGCCCACAGCATGTATCACGCTGCCTGCGCACAGGAAGAGCAGCGCCTTGAAGAAGGCATGGCTTATCAGGTGGAACATGGATATCCCAACTGCCTTTGCACCGAGCACGGCGCCAGCTGTGCCAAGAGCAAGCATCATATACCCCAGCTGGCTTACTGTGGAGTATGCCAGCACTCTTTTAATATCATTCATCACAAGTCCCATCGTGGCAGCAAAAAGCGCCGTGAACCCGCCTATGTAAGCTACTATAAGAAGCGAATCAGGCACGTGGGCTGGAAATAGTGAAGGATACAGCTCACCCAGTGTAGCGGGAGTTGCCGCGAACATGGGGAACGTCCTTGCTACAAGGTAAACGCCAGCCGTAACCATCGTTGCTGCATGGATCAATGCTGAAACTGTGGTCGGACCTTCCATTGCATCAGGCAGCCACCCGTGAAGCGGGAACTGACCGCTCTTGCCCACTGCTCCGCCGAAGAACAGCAGCGTGATAACTGTGAGCTGCGTGGGGTCGATGAGTGCCGCTGCCGCGAACATTGTCTTGAACTGGAGGATGAAATTCCCGGGTTCAAGAATGATAAGCCCTTTTGATATCACATCGTTCATGTTAGTATATAGCAGGACTATCCCTGCCAGGAAGAGCACGTCTCCCACCCTTGTAACAAGGAACGCCTTCTTTGCAGCCGCTGCGGCTGAGGGCTTTTTGTACCAGAATCCGATGAGCAGGAAAGAGCACAGCCCCACAAGTTCCCATGCAATGAAGAACTGGAGGATGTTATCAGAAAGCACCACGCCCAGCATGGCTGCTGTGAACAGCGAGGTCTCTGCAAAGTACCTCGGCCTGGCAGGGTCATGCGACATATACCCAACAGCATAGATGTGGATGAGCAGGCTCACGAACGTGACCATCATGAGCATCACTACTGCCAGCGGGTCGATGAGAATGCCTATGTTCATGTCAGCGAACCATGGCAAGGACTGCTGGACTATCTTGTCCGGATAGATCTCCAGGAAAACCCCGAGCGAGATGATAAATGAACCTGCGATCGCCGCGATCGGTAAATATGCCCCTCCATGAGGGAGTTTCTTGCCCAGAAAGAGCGTCAATACGAACGCAAGCACAGGCAGCAGCACAATTAAGGCTGGAAAAATTGAATCTGGTTCACTGAACATATTACCACCTCAGAATATTGATTTTATCGAGATTGATAGTATCCCGCACCCTGAACAGCGCCACAAGAATTGCAAACCCAATGGCTGCTTCTGCCGCTGCTATGGCGATCGAGAACAGCGCAAATACCTGACCTGAGGCATTGTCGTTGAAGCTTGAGAATGCCACAAGGTTAAGGTTCGCGGAATTCAGCATGAGTTCGATGCACATGAGGATTTTTATACCGCTCCTTTGCGTGATTATGCCGTAAGCTCCGATGGTGAATATCACGGCTGATACAATAAGATACATGTAAAGGTCAGCCATCAGAAAGCCTCCTTTCTGGCAAGATAAAGCGCGCCTATCAGGGCTGCGAACAATAACAATGCCAGCAGTTCAAAAGAAAAGACATAATTACTGAATATACCGCCTGCACCGGCGAGCTTGTCGACGGTTATCTCATTTGCCTTGTCTTTTCCTGACCATACACTGAAACTGTCATCTATCGAAATGAACATCGCTGTGAATAACAGCAGAGCCACTATTAAATTAAGGATTTTATTCAGCATTTTCTTCCTCTCCCTTTCTGGTTAACATTATTGTGAATAGTATTAGAGTTACAACCGCTCCCACATACACAAGCACCTGTGCCCATGCGACGAACTCTGCCTTGAGGAGAAGGAACAGCCCGGCTGTCCCCATGAACGCGCCTGCCAGATATACAGCGCTGTGGACTAATTTTCTTGAGAAGACCACCATAATCGATGAGATTATCGTGATAATAGAAATTATTAAAAATACAGCATCCATTATTTACTCACCTCTTTCTTGAACAATATCCTTTCCGGACCATACACCAGACTCTCCCTGGTATAATCAGCCAGTTCATAATCTCCTGTCATTTTAAGGGCGTTCATCGGGCAGGCATCCACGCACAGACCGCAGAACATGCACATCCCGAGATTGAACTCAGGGAACCACCTGGTGTCATATTTAACTATCTGTATCGTAGAAATCGGGCAGTTCACTTCACATATCCCGCAGCCGATGCATGCGTCCTCGTCCACTGCATGCCTGCCCCTGTACCTGGGCGCCATCTTCATCCGCTCATACGGGTACTGAACTGTTACAGTCTTTCTGTTCCCCAATTTGAGGATGTGTTTCATGGTGACTATGAGCCCTTTTATTATACCGATCATTGCCCAGTTCCTGCTTATCCATGCCATCTATATCACCCCTGCAGTCACTGTCACTACAAAAGCCGCTACCAGCAGGTTCAACAATGCCAGGGGTATCATGATCTTCCACCCCAGGTTAAGGAGCTGGTCTATCCTGACTCGCGGGATAGTGGCCCTCAACCACATTGCAAAGAAGATCACAGCATAGGTTTTGATCATGAAATATATCAGCGATGTTACATAGATGGGCAGGAAGGGAAGCGCTGGTCCATTCCATCCACCCAGGAAAACCGTGACTATTATCCCCGATACCGCGAACAGATGCGCGTACTCGGCAAGGAAGAACAGGGCGAACTTCATGCCGCTGTATTCAGTGAAGAAACCTGCCACCAGTTCCTGCTCGGATTCCTGGAAGTCAAAAGGTATGCGTCCCATTTCAGCAATACACGCGATGAGGAACAGGATGAACCCCAGAGGCTGCAAAAAGATGAACCATTTCGGGATTATCCCGAACCAGTAGCCGCTCTGGGTATTGACTATGTCCACCATGCTCAATGACCCGACGAATACAACGACTGCGATCGCCGCAAGGGCAAGAGGTATGGTATAGCTTATGTCCTGAGCCACAGCCCTTATGGCGCCCATTAAGGAATATTTGTTGTTGGACGCCCATCCGGCAAGTAATATTGATACCGGGGTGATTGCGGATATTGCTATGATATAGAGCAGTCCCACTTTCAGATCAGATACTATGAGCGATTCCCCAAATGGAAGAGGGATGAAAACAAGAAATACAGATACGAATACAATAAACGGCGCAAGGGTGAATATCCACCTGTCAGCAGTTGCCGGGATAGTATCCTCCTTTCCAAGAAGCTTGATCCCGTCCGCAATAGGCTGGAAAAGTCCGCGAGGGCCGGTTACCATCGGTCCGTACCTGGACTGCACCACGGCGAAAGTCTTACGTTCAAGCCATGTCAGGAACATCACAGTAAGAAGCACGAAAACAAGCAGAACCGCAATTACTACCAGAACGATTATGATTTTCAAGACATACTCCATGCCAAGCATCTGGAATATATTATTGATTGGCTCGTAAATATTCAATGCCTTTAAAATAGAGATTATGAGTTCGTATGCATTTGCTGTCATCATATCACCTGTCCAGATCGCCAAGAACAATGTCAAAGGTACCAAAAGCCGCTATCAGGTCAGGTATCTTAAGACCCACGACCATCTTTGGTAAAGCTACGAGGTTGCAGAACGCATGGGAGCGTATCTTGACCCGGTAAGGCTTCGTTGTGCCGTCGCTGGCAATGTAGAAGCCCAACTCTCCCTTCGGCGCCTCTATCCTGCTGTACACTTCGCCTGGCGGAGGCGTGAATATACGCGGGAAATATGACCTGACAGCGGACGGTTCTCCTGTATTGGGTGCCATTCCATACCTCTGGCTGCTAACTGTCTTTCCTGCAGGTATGGTATCTATTATCTGCTTCAGTATATGCAGGCTTTCCCTTATCTCGTCCAGCCTGACCATGTACCTGGCATAGGTGTCACATTCCCTGCGCATGCATGCCTTGAAATCAAGGTCTGGATATATGGAGTAAGGCTCCAGTTTTCTTATGTCGTAATCAACGCCCGAGCCGCGCATCGACGGACCCGTCATCCCGCAATTGATGGCTTCTTCAGCGCTTATTACTCCTATATTCTTAGTCCTCATGAGGAATATCTCGTTGCCGTTGACCAGCTCCTCGTAATCCACGATGCGCTTTTCCATGTCTTTTATGAATTCATTGAGTTTCGGGATAAAACCCTCTGGAAGGTCTTCCCTCACCCCGCCGGGTTTGATATAATTGAATGTCATCCTGGCGCCGCAGAGCATCTCGTACAGTTGGAGTACTTTCTCTCGTTCCCTGAATCCCCACATTATCATGGTCGACGCGCCAAGGTCTAACAGAAGAGAGCCCATCATTACGAGATGGTTCACTATCCTGTTAAGTTCCATCACGAGCACACGGATGTACTCTGCCCTTTGCGGCACTTCTATGCCAGCAAGCTCCTCAATCGCTTTAACGTATGCATAGTTGTTGGGCATGGCTGAGACATAATCCAGCCTGTCAGTGTAAGGGATGAACTGAAGATATGTCTTCATTTCTCCAAGCTTTTCCGTCCCCCTGTGGAGATAGCCCACCACTATCTGGCAATCCCTTATTATCTCACCGTCCATCCTCAGTTTGAACCGCAGCACACCATGAGTGCTGGGATGCACAGGACCCATGTTCAAAAGAAGCGTTTCTGTTTCCATATTACTTCCTCCTCAGCAGGTTCGACCCATCGGTACTTACTATATCCTCGCCGTCCTCACCGACTGTCACGAACTGCTCAATGCTCATATCATAATCCTTCCTGAGCGGGTGCCCCATCCATCGCTCCAGCCAGTCAGCGACTTTCCATATCGATGTGACCGAATCAACTTCCGGAGAGCTGTGGTCAAGAACCACTTTCAGCGCAAGGTTCTGTTTTTTCTTATAAGAGAAGAAATTATATATCACCTCGACCCTGTCCACGCAATCCATGCCCGTAATAACAGAGAGATGGTCAAAACCCATCTCCTTAACTTTCGCCGCCACTTTTAACATATCCTCTTTCTTGATGACCGCAAGGGGCTTGTTCGTCTGGACACCCACGCTGATCACTGAGGTGGGAAGCAAATATTTTAATTCCTCTGCCGGGTTCATTTATTGAGCCCCCATTTTACGCCGTACCCTTCGTTCTTTATCTTCTGCCTGAGCTGGATGATGCCGTACAGCCACGCTTCGGGGCGCGGGGGACATCCAGGGATATAGACGTCCACGGGTATGATATTGTCCACGCCTTTCAGGACGCTGTATGATTCGTGATACGGTCCTCCTGTGTTTGCGCAGCTTCCCACTGAGATCACCCATTTGGGCTCAGCCATCATCTCATAGAGCTGCTTTACCCTGGGAGCCATCCGCTTGGTCACAGTGCCTGCCACGAACATCAGGTCAGCCTGCCTCGGGCTGGCTCTGAAAATCTCCATCCCGAAACGTGCGATGTCATGATGCGCCATGGACACAGCCATCATCTCGATTGCGCAGCAGGCAAGACCAGAGGTTACTGGCCAGAGGGAACTCAGACGACCCCAGTTAATGAACTGGTCGATAGTGGTCAGAAGGATGGACCCTTCCCTGTCCTTTGCGGCAAGGATGGTGTTGATCATCCCGGTATCTTCAAGTTTCTCCAGAGCGGTCACCGGCTTCCTCCTTGTCGTCCTGATCTTTGTTGTGTCAATCGTTACTGTGTCCACTCTAATGCCCCCCTTTTCCATTCGTAAGCAAGACCGATTATGAGCACCGCTATAAAGAGCGCCATCGCAATGAACCCATCCCATCCGAGAGTCCTAAGCTCCACAGCCCATGGGTACATGAACAGGACTTCTACGTCAAAAATAAGGAAGACTATCACGATCATATAATATTGAATATTGTAATGTATCCTGGCATCTCCCACCGGAGTTTCTGCGCATTCGTATGTGGATAATTTCGCCTTTGTCTTATTGCTCGGTCGCACTATCCTTGACATTAATAAAGCAATTGCCACGAAGACGATACCGATAATTAACAGTATCGCGAACGGTAAATAGTTATCATAAAATCCATTTGTTACCATTTGACCACCTTGCATTGTAATCGTTTAAAAAGGACTATTGATATAAAAAGTTTATGAAATTGTTTTTGCGTAAGATTCTTAAATAATCAGATAACTGTAAGGCAAATCCTGAAAATAATCTATGAGGATTTATCGTGACAAAAGACAAGTTCAATATTAAAATCGGTTATGCATCCTTAAAAAACCCCATTGCCACTGCCCCGATGGCGGGAATTACGGATTCCAGATTCGCGGCAAGGTTCAGCAATGCCGGATTGGTAGTGCTTGGAGGTTACAATCTGGATGAAAGGACAAACGAGGCTGCCAGGAAAGAACTTGCGCGCGGCAGGAAAGAATTTGTTTCTGACAATCCGATGGATTTCCTGAAAAAAGAGCTTGAGACTTCTCATGGTTCAACGACCATCGCGGTTAACGTGCGCGCGGCATCGCTTGCGCCCTTAGTTCAGGCGGCGCGCCTTGCAAAAACATACGGCGCGATACTTGAAATAAACGCGCACTGCAGGCAGCCTGAGATGCTGGAACTTGGTGTGGGTGAGGCTCTGTTAAGAGATTTGCCGGGGCTGTGCGAGTATGTCCGTGAGGTCAAGAAGACCGGCATTGTGCTTTCTGTCAAGACGAGGGCGAACGTGGTGAACGATGTGGAACTGGCGAAGGCGATCGAGAAAGCAGGGGCAGATATCATACATATTGATGCCATGCATCCTCAGGGTATGGATATCGGTGTGATAAAACGCATTCGCAATTCCACCAACTTATTTATTATCGGCAACAACTCGGTCGTGGATTTTGAGAGCGCAAAAGAAATGTTCTCGCACGGGGCGGACATGGTTTCTGTAGCGCGTGCGGTACTTTCAAATCCCGGAATAATCGACCAGCTCGTGGATGATATCAGCGCTATCCAGTCAATGACCGGCTGGTACAACGCACCAAAGCACATCTGCGGCGGCGGGGACATGAGGGCGCTTGCTTTCTGCTGCCTTCCTGTTAAACACTGTGCACTGCACACAGTGCTGAAACAGGCGGGAATAAGCGCCGAGGAGTTCATGAAGCTCAAGACTGGTTTTGTTAAAGGAACTCTTCTTGAGCCAGGAGATGGGACATGCTTCGGGAGCATGGCATGGTGCTGCAAGATAACAAAGCCATGTTTCTTAAGGGATTCTGCACTTACGCAAACCGGGCTTTCTGATGTGGAGTACATGCAGCTGAAGAAGAAATTGTCTGAATATATAATGAAGAAGGGGACGAGATAGCTGTCATAAACCTGTCCTCAATTTAAAGAGCCTTACTTCACCCCAGCAATTTCAATATCCTTATCCCCAGTTCGATGCATTCCAGTTTCTCTTTGATCCTGTGCAGGTCAGTCTCATTTTCAAGACTCCCGGCTATCCCATGGATCCTCTTTTTTGTCATTGCAGCGATTTGACCGTTATCCCCCTGTATCGGGGAAGGGGTTTCAGGCATGCTCTCTTTTTGGAGCGGTCTTTCAGGGGCTTCGGGCTCTCCTGCTGCCTTCTTTTCTTCCCCTGAATCGCATACCGGGCACATGACCTTTCCCTGGAACCTGAACATGGGAGCACCGCATTCATGCGATGACGCCAGCATTGTTCCGCCTTTTTCAAGGAGTAGGGTAATTTTCTGCATTTTTAAATCTTCATCGATCTTTGACATCTTGAATCACCGAAAGTCTTTTCATACACCAGTTCAATTATGCACGGCTTATTTTAAATAGGTAATATACATGGAGCCATAATCATGCCGCCAAACCCGAACGAAGTAATAAGGCAGTGCATTGAGGTACTTGACCGTATTATCAACGATGACTCTGTCCCGAGGAACATAAGACGCAATGCAGACAGTATGAAAAATACGCTTTCAAATGAGAAGGACCCCCCTTCGACAAGGGCTGCAATGGTCGTTTCAAGGCTCGATGAGATCGGGAATGACCCCAATGTTCCTCTCCACACCAGGACATTGATATGGAGCCTGTCCAGTACGCTGGAAACGATTCCTGTAGATAGATAAGTTCAAAACCACTGGCATGCGCTGCCTTAACCTACCCCTTTATTTCATCTGGAAAGTTTGTATCGTCTTCTGAGATAATTGTGGGCTTAATTTTTTTAACGAATAGGAAAGTATAAAAGTGTATCATTATCTGCTGGCTGAATCAATATATGGTCTTCCGTCAAACTTATGAAAAAATGGCAGTTTCCCAAAAAAGTGACCTTGCATTTATATATAGTATTATATATATTAATTAATAACCGAAAATATTATATAGTGTTAGCTCCAAAGTACAAAGCATTGGTTTTGGGGAGTTTTATCTATCATCAATCAATAATTGGTTGTCGGCTTCCACACGAAATGAGGGGGTGGGGCATGCCATGCTGCGTTCCAGTCGAAATAAAGGGGTAATATGAATAAATATGGAGTTATTGTTAATACTGGTACAAATCATAAAGAGTAAAATAAAGATGAGGAGAGCATATATTCTCCAGAGCGGATCTGAACCCCCGGTCTTTCCATAGGAAACAAAGGGGTCGTCACCAAAACTCTTAATACCCTTCCTTCCATTGCAGTATTATACTAAGGAGGGTCGAAGTATTGGATAATGGAACCATAACGATAAAAGGAATCTTTGAAGAAATGCTTACGATAGTAAATATCTTCGAGAACAGAGAAGTTCTTCGCTCGACATATACGCCGGATTATCTTCCTCACAGAAGCGATCAGGTGAAAGCTCTGGCAACGGTGTTAGTGCCCGCACTGCGCGGGGAGACACCATCAAATGTGTTAATATATGGAAAAACAGGGACCGGAAAAACGGCTGTTGCAAAACACGTTGGGCAGGAGCTTGAAAGAACTGGAGAATTATACGGGATACCGAGTGTGGTGATCTACATAAACTGCGAGGTCGTGGATACTCAATACAGGCTTCTGGCATCTCTTGCCAGGCATTTCGATAAGGAGATCCCCATGACCGGCTGGCCGACCGATCAGGTATACACAGAATTCAAGAACGCGCTGGACTCTGAAAGGCGCATTGCAATAATAATAATAGACGAAGTTGACAAGCTTGTTGAAAAAGGGGATGACGTGCTCTACAATCTTACAAGGATAAATTCAGACCTCAAGAAGGCGAAGGTCAGTCTTATAGGCATTACGAACGATCTGAAATTCACTGAATTCCTTGACCCGAGGGTAAAAAGCTCTCTTGGGGAAGAAGAGATCATATTCCCTCCATATGATGCCAACCAGCTCAGGGACATCCTGCAGGAAAGAGCAAAAACCGCCTTCAAACCCAACGTCCTCGAGGAAACCATAATCCCACTCTGCGCCGCATACGCAGCACAGGAACACGGAGATGCCAGAAGAGCGCTTGACCTCTTACGCGTATCGGGGGAGCTTTCGGAGCGCTCAAAATCCTCAAAAGTTCTTGAAATGCACGTGAGGCAGGCGCAGGATAAAATCGAGACAGACAGGATAGTTGAAGTGGTAAAAACTCTGCCCACACAGTCAAAGCTCGTTCTGCTAAGCGCAGTGATGCTCAATAACAGCGGTGACAGTAACATCACAACAGGCGAGGCATATAACATCTATAAGCAAATGTGCCGCATCATAGGGATTGATATTCTGACGCAGCGGCGTGTGACAGATCTGATATCAGAGCTTGATATGCTTGGCATCCTCAATGCCACTGTGGTAAGCAAGGGCAGGTATGGCAGGACAAAAGAAATTGCATTGAGCGTCCCGACCGAAAGCACAAGTAAAGTGCTTTTTGAAGACTACAGGTTAAAACAGCTCGAGGGATTCAAACCCCCCAGCCAGACAAAACTGTATGCCTAACCTTTAAGGCATGCAAAATTGCCTCTGGGGATGAGAGAAATGCAACCCAGGACCGGCACGCGACCAAATCGCGCCACCCCTATAACCCACTCTTTTTTGACGGGCTGCAGGTAACTGATGCTTCCCTGCTGGTCGAATGATGGATTGGTCTTTGAGTTATCTCCCTTAGTGATATAACCTGCATGCGGAGCCGGCGGACCTCCATCCCACAGCGATTCCCCCTCCTCAACGTAGTACATGGCGCGGTGGATGATGGGCGTGACTCCGTCCCGTCCGAATGGCCTGTACAGTATCACGTCCCCGTAATTATCAAAAGAAGAGTACCCGCTCTGTTCCCCATCCCTGTAGGTTACGATACCTGTCCTGTCGATGCTCTCCATAAAAATAATGTCCCCTATCTGGATATGGGGTATCATGCTCCCGCTCTCAACCGCAACCATGGGCGTCCAGAGCCCGAGCGCTACTCGGGAAACTGAGGCAAAAACAGCCACAACAGCTATCACAAAGAGAACATCCCGAAAGAGTCCTGCCCAGAAGCTGTCGCTGCGGTAGAATTTTCTTATTTTTTCAAGCAATGGCATTAGGGGGTTTATATCGATCAGGAATGTATAAAGGTTTGCAGAGGAAAAATCTTATCCCATTTCACACATATATGCTCCTGTCATGGAGACTGGCGAGATCATACAGATTTTTGCGGAATCCGGGTTCCAGGTAAACCCTGCGGCGCTGGATATGCTAAAGACCAGCGCATCGCCGGAACTGATACAGAAAGTACTGAGATCCATCGACAGTTCTGTGATCGTTGTCGGGGCTGAGCACATAAGGAGCGCGCCATTTGCAGTACATGAGAAAGCAGGGACCATCTCATTGAATATTCCCAACATTGAGGTCCAGGCACCATCGATATTCTCTGCCGGGAATAGCCGCACATGGGAAAAAACACCTTTTCCTTCAACGGGACCGCCTGTTACCATCCTCAAGGACATAACGAACCAGTCCACCTGCATAGGGGAATACACTGATTTCGTGGGTTATTTCAAAGACCGCTACACCCTGCTCGGAGACATGCTGCGTAAAAGAATAAGCGCAAGACCGGTTGAGAGCCTCAAGAAAAGGAACATGGATACAAGGGAGCCCCTTTCCGTAATAGGTATGGTCCTGGATATCAGGACTACAACCAACGGACACAAACTTATCGAGGTAGAAGACAGCACTGGCACTATTCCTGTTCTTGTCCATAAAGAAAAAGATAAGGAATTGTTCGAACTGGCAGGCAGCATCCTCATGGATGAAGTAATAGGAGTGACAGGCACGCTTTCAGGCGATAGCTCTCTCATGTTCGCTAATAATATTATCCGTCCTGATATCCCCAACACCCAGAAAGTCTCGCTCGCAAGGGAGAAAGCCAGGGGAAAAGCCGTATTTATTTCGGATATCCATGTTGGCAGCAAGATGTTCCTTGAGGATGCATGGCTCAGGTTCGTGGATTGGCTCGGGGATGACATCGATTATCTCATTGTTGCGGGCGACGTGGTCGACGGCATAGGGATATTTCCGGGCCAGGACAGGGAGCTTGCGATACTGGATATTTATGAACAGTATGCAAAGGCAGCCGAATACCTGAATGCTGTTCCCAGACACATCAAAATAATAATCTCACCTGGAAACCATGACGCTGTCAGGCAGGCTGAGCCCCAGCCGCGTTTTCCCGAGAGAATAACCCGTCTTTTCAGGAGCGATATAACGTTCGTAGGGAACCCCGCCATGGTGGACATAGGGGGCGTAAAGGTACTTATTTACCATGGCAGGTCAATGGATGACATTATTGCAGGCACACATGGTTTTTCCTACGGCGACCCGGCAAAACCCATGGCTTCGATGCTAAGGTTCAGACACCTTTCACCCATATACGGCGGAAGGGTTTCCATCGCGCCTGAGAAAAAAGACCATTTCGTGATAGACCCCGTACCCGATATACTCCACTGCGGTCATGTCCACACAGTGGGCGTCTCCCGGTACAAGGACGTGCTCACAATAAACAGCGGCACATGGCAGAGCCAGACCGAATTCCAGAAAAGGATGAACCTCCAGCCCATGCCCGCAAAAGCCACTGTAGTCGAACTTGCAGGTTTGGAATACTGGGTCAATTCCTTTGATTGATATGCTAAAGAACACCTATATCCACATTCCGAATATCGGCGCCACTACTGAGCTGAGAATATGGAATTGCGGCATAGAAAGCTGGGAAGATTACCTGAAAAACCATAGCATGATAAAGCTGCCCAGGGTCAAAAAGAGGCTTCTGAATTCAGGAGTTGAGGAATCCATAGAGCAGCTGTCTTCAGGGAACCATATTTATTTCGCAAGGAGACTTCCAATGAACCTCCAGTGGAGGGCTTTCCGGCATTTCAAGGAAAAAACGGCGTATGTCGATATCGAGACCACAGGACTATCGCCTCAGAACGACCGGATTACCATGATAGGGATATATAATGGGAAGGAGACCAGGACATATATCAGGGGGATAAATCTTGAAGAAGTACCTGATGAACTTGGAAAGTATCAACAGATCATCACGTTCAACGGGGCGCGGTTTGACCTCCCTTTTATCGAGCATGAGTTCCCAGGGACCTTTAATCATCTTCATATTGACCTGCTGTATCCACTGAAAAAGATGGGATATAGCGGGGGTCTTAAAAAGATCGAATGTATGCTGGGGATGACAAGAAGCGATGAAACGGCAGGGATAACAGGGTTGGATGCCGTAAGGTTATGGAACAGGTATGAACGCGGGAACAGTGAAGCCCTTGAGACACTTATCAGGTATAATACTGAAGATGTGGTGAATCTCGAAAAAATAATCCAGGTGACGCATCCAGGAATGATTGAGCAGGAACTGAAGGGCTGCAAGAAAATCCCAAATAGCTGTATTTTGTAAACTTTTTAAAATTAGTTCTTTCTTTGAACATTGTTTTCAACCAGCCAGAGAAACTGCCATTCCATTCAAATTAACGAAGAATGCGCAAACCTTATGACCACTTAAAAAGTATTATAGTAAAACGTGATAGATAAAACCATAGCAGGATTGAAAGTGGGAGACAATCAACCTGTACGAGTAATGGGAGTTATAAACCTGAGCAGAGAATCATTTTATTCGGGTTCTGTGGTTCGGGCGGATTCTGTTCTTGATGCTGCACTTAAAATGATAGATGAGGGCGCAGAGCTTATCGATGTGGGGGCGCGCTCAACATGGCATCTGGCTCAAAAGATATCAAAAGAAGACGAGCGTTCGCGCCTCATCCCTGCGATAAGACAGCTCCAGGATATCTCTGTCCCTGTTTCCATTGATACTATGTTCTCTGATATTGCAGGAGAGGCGCTGGATGCGGGAGCAGATATTATAAATGACGTAAGCGGCTTTACGGCGGACGAAAAGATGGTCGTGGCAGCAAAAGAACACGGCTGCCCTGTTATCCTGATGGCAAGCAACAACGTGCCGGGCGATCCTGTTGGCATGGATGCTGTGATGTCTTCCCTGGGAAGGATAATATTGAAGGCAGAGGAAAGGGGAATAGACCCGGACAATATTATCATAGATCCAGCCATAGGAAGATGGACACCCCGGAAGCTTCCCATTTACGATTATGAGACCATAGACGCTCTCGGCAGACTTCGCATTTTCGGGAAGCCCATACTGGCTGCGATATCAAGAAAATCATTTATCGGTGAAACGATCGGGAAGCCCGCAGGGGAGAGGCTTTACGGGAGCCTTGCAGCCACGGCGATAGCAGTGCGAAACGGTGCGCACATGATCCGAACTCACGATGTGGCGCCCACTGTGGATGCAGTTCGTGTGGCGCAGCGCGCAAGGGCAAGGATACCAGCGGTAAATTCAGGACTTGACGAATTGATCAAAATGAACAACGATGCTTTTTTCAGGTACTCATGATAATCTCAAGACAGAAGGAATTCAAGGATATCCTGAAAGCCATCAAAGCGCGGGATATTTTCATTATCGGCTGCGGAAAATGCGCCACAAAGCAGCATGTGGGCGGTGAACCTGAGGTGCAAAAAATGAAAAGGAAGCTGGGCAGATCCGGGAAGAATGTCGTGGGCTGGACTGTCCTGAGTTCAGCGTGCAATATAAACTCATGGGATGAAGTGCTCTCCCAGAATCCAGATATAGGAAAGGCAGAGGCTCTGCTTGTTATGTCCTGCGGAGGAGGCGTATCCATAATCTCAACGGTTGCAAAACAGGCGGTCTATCCTGCGCTGGATACGGAATCCCTGGGGGGCGTATGCAGGGACGCGGTCGTAATGGAGCAGTGCGGTATGTGCGGGGAATGCGACATCCAGGTTTTCGGGGGTATATGCCCTGTCGGACAGTGCCCAAAGGGCATGCTCAACGGTCCGTGCGGCGGCGCAGTGGAAGGGAAATGCGAGGTGGATGAGCGAAAGTGCGTCTGGGATGAAATATATGAACGGCTGCAGTCGCGCGGAAGGCTCGAAGATGTCAAGCGTATCCATGGACCGAAAGACCATTCAAAAAGGAGGCGCAGGGATTGAGCTTCAGTAAAAAACTGCTCTCACGCAAATTTACGGTCACCGCTGAGATAAGCCCTCCAAAAGGGACAGATATCAGCGGGATGATAAAAGAGGCTGAGATGGTTAGAGGCATTGTGGATGCGGTCAGTGTCACGGACAACCAGCGCGCGATAATGAGGATGAGCCCCCTTGCTGCATGCAGCGCCCTTTCGCAGGAAGGGTTTGAGACCATAATGCACCTCACCTGCAGGGATAGGAACAGGCTTGCGCTCCAGTCCGAACTACTTGGTGCGGCATACCCCGGAATAAAGAACGTGCTTGTGATGTCTGGGGATTATCCCACAAAGGGTGACCATCCGGGGGCAAAGCCCGTGTACGATCTTGATTCGGTGCAGCTTCTGGATATGATCTCACGCCTCAATAGTGGAGTTGATCTTTCAGGAAACGAGCTTGAGGGAAAAACAGAGTTCTTTGCAGGCGCGGTCTCAAATATGGAATTGACCGAAGTCGCTCTCATGAAACTTGAGAAAAAAATAAAGGCCGGTGCGCATTTCATAATTACCCAGGCGGTATTTGATGCCGGAAAGTTCTCTGGGTTCATGGATAAAATTCACGGTGCATGCGGGAAGCAAATAGGGTTAATAGCAGGCATCATCCCGCTCAAATCAGAAAAAAGTGCGCAGTTCCTCAACAAGAATATTGCTGGCGTAAAGGTACCGGATGATGTGCTCAGGAGGATAACGGCAGCCAGCGACCCTGAGGCTGTGGGGATAGAAATAGCAGCGGATATGATAAAAGAACTGCGGGACGTATGCAACGGCGTGCATATCATGCCGATAGGCAGTCATAAAAATACAGCAAAGATACTGGAAATGGCAGGAATATGACAACCCATGCGGAGCATGCAAGGAACGGGATCGCGACAGCACAGATGGATGAAGTCGCAAAAACAGAAGGTATCGACCTTCTTGCCTTGCTTTCAAGTGTAGCGGAGGGTAGCGCTGTTATCATGTGCCGGGATGGAAAGTCTGTCGGCATAGGTAAAGGATTAAAAACAAAAGTGAACGTCAATATAGGCACGTCCTCCCTGAAGATCGACCCTGAGGAAGAGGTAAGAAAAGCCATAATAGCAGAAAAGTACGGCGCAGATACAATTACCGACCTCTCCATGGGAGGGGAAATAAACAAGATACGCAAAAAGATATTTGAGAATACCACCATCCCCCTGACCACAGTCCCGATTTACCAGACAGCAGCGGAGACAGGACTTCCGAACATGACTGAAGATGATATACTCAGTGACCTTGCCCGCCAGGCAGAGGAAGGTATTAGCTCCTTTGTGCTCCACTGCACGGACAGAAAGACCCTCTCCATGCTGAAAGACAAAGAACGGATAATGGGTGTGGTATCAAAGGGCGGCTCCATAACCTGTGCCTACATGACTATCAACAGGTGTGAGAACCCGTTCGTAAAGAATTTTGATAAGATATTGGGTCTCATGAAAAAACACGACATCGTTCTCTCACTCGGAAATACCATGCGCAGTGGCTGTATTCACGATGTGCGGGACAATGCGCAGCTTGAGGAAATAAGAAAGAACGTTGAACTTGCAAAGCGGGCAAGTGAAGTTGGTGTGCAGGTGATAATCGAGGGGACGGGCGGGCATGTCCGTGCAGACAGGATAGCAGAATACGTCAGGTTCCACAAACAATGTTCTCACTTTCCGCTTTTTGTGGCAGGACCCCTGCCAACTGACACAGCTGTGGGATACGACCACATAGCCGGGGCAGTAGGCGCAAGCATTGCAAGCGGAGCAGGGGCGGATTACCTGTGCTATATCACGCCTTCAGAACATCTTGGTCTTCCAGGCCCAGAGCAGGTAAGGGAAGGTCTGCTGGCTTTCAGGATAGCAGCGCATATAGGGGATTCGATGAAATACGGGCCGAAGGAGAGGGATAGGATGCTTGCAAAAAAACGTGCAGAGCTTGACTGGGAGGGGCAGATGGGTTATGCCATCGACAGCGAGAGGGCAAGGGAACTTGCTCCGCAGGAGGGACCGTGTACCATGTGCGGGGATTTCTGCGCGATAAAGATAATGAAAGAGGTGAACAGGTGCAGTTATTCGGCATAAGAACGCCCCTTATAAGACCAGGGGATTATATGGCAAGTGTGTTAATCGAGGCGATGAACTCGCAAGGTTTGAAGCCTCAGGACAACGATATTATCGTTCTGGCTGAGTCTGCGGTGGCTACCGCTGAGGGGCGGGTCGTGGCGCTTTCGAGCGTGAAGCCCTCAAAAAAAGCTCTTGAACTCTCAAAACTCTATGAGGTCGACCCCAGGAAGATGGAACTGATAATCCGTGAATCGGATGAAATACTTGGCGGCATTCCGGGGGTGGTCGTCACCATCACAAAAGGCGTGCTCTCACCGAGCGCAGGAATCGATAACTCCAATGCTCCAGAAGGTCATGTTGTGCTTTTACCCGAAGACCCGAAGCGCAGCGCCATAGAGATAAGGGAAAGGCTAATGGCAGAATACGGGTGCAGGCTTGCGGTGATAGTTGGTGACAGCAGGACGCAGCCACTGCGCCTCGGCTGCGTGGGGATAGCTCTTGGATGTGCTGGAATAGAGCCAGTGGAGGACATGAGGGGACATAAGGACCTTTTCGGGAAACCTCTTATGATAACAAGGAGAGCGACTGCGGATAACCTTGTCTCTGCCGCGCAGCTAATCATGGGCGAGGCTGATGAGAGTACGCCTGCTGTCCTGATACGGAACGCGCCCGTCAGGTTCATCGACGGCAGTGAGGACATACCCACTATCTCTCGCGAAGGATGCATGTATTTCGGATCCCTACATCTGTTTTAACTTATGGCGCGCCAGCGTATGCGTTGGCTCTATTTCAAGCACCTTCTCAAAACACCTTACGGCTTCTTCCTCCATCCCGAGTTCCTTGAGCGTTACCCCCTTTTCATACCATGCTTTTGCATTCCAGGGGTCAAGCTCCAGGGATTTGTTAAAAGCCCTTATCGCTTCATTTCCGCGCTCTATGTCTTTAAGAAGAAGACCCTTTTCATACCATAGTTTTGCGCTATTCGTATTTAACGAGGTTGCTTTTTCATACGCCTGAAGCGCATTGTCATAACATTTTATAGCTTCGTAACGCCTGTCAAGTGATTTAAGGTCAGTACCCTTGAGCTTCCATACCAAACCTTTTCCATACAGTGCGAACCAGTTAGAAGGGTCTTTTTCCAGAGCCCTGTCAAGCAGGGCAAAACCCTGGGAGAACTGTCTTCGCAATCCGACATTCAGTCCTTTTCGCGCCATAGCTCCTGAATGCCCGGGGTCGAGTTCAAGCACCTGATCATAAGCGATCAATGCATCTGCCTCTTTTCCCATGTCAGATAGTATCAATCCCCTCTCAAACCACATTTTTGTGTTCTTTGGGTCATTTTCAAGCAGCTTTTCGTATATCTTCAGGACTTCAGCATCCCTTTTCAGTTCCTTAAGTATCAATGCCTTCTCGGATAAAAGGGTGAGATTGTCAGGCTCGGACTCAAGCACCTTATCGTAGGCTTCCAGCGCTTCTTTTAACCTGCCCAGGTTCACCAGGATAAACCCTTTTTCGTGCCAGGCTTTTTTATTATCCGGGTCGAGTTCCAGGATCTTCTCATAAGCTTCAAGAGCCGGGTCATATTGCTCAAGTGTGAGATGGATGGATGCTTTATCGTACCACGCTTTCAGGTTGGAAGGGTCGGCTGCAAGGACATTCCTGTAACCTTCAAGCGCTTTATCAAATCTGCCCGCCTTCTTATACTCTTCCGCCTCTTGTAATGGATATTTCTTTTCTGGTTTCTTGAAAAAATCGCCGAATTTCATTATTTTACCTCAATCTCAATTAATACCGTTTGCTATTCCCTTTTTGTACTATTTTGAACAGTATAAATCTTTCTATGGTTTCTCCATATTTTGGCACTCCGGAAATGGAAAGTTCAAGCAATAACAATATATAGACGTTCAAACATTACGAAATCTGCATTATTTGTAGTTATCAATTGCTGCATATTCTGGAGAATGTTCTATGCTGAAAGTTAATAATCTGGTTAAGGACTATGTAATCGATTCTGATACGATCAGAGTCCTGAAAGATGTGAGTTTTGACATTAAAGATGGCGAGATACTGGGTATTATTGGAAGAAGCGGGGGCGGTAAATCCACGATACTGAAGGTCCTGCGCGGTATGGAGCCGTTCAGTGAAGGCAGTTTTGAGCTTGACGGATTTACGGTCATGCCAGGCGCCACTCATGCCGATCTTACCAGGCTGCACAAAATGACAGCCATACATCTTCAGCGAAATTTCGGTCTGTGGCCAGGCGCTGCATATGAGAGCGTGCTGCGGCGTCTTTATGTCGAGAAATGCGGATTTGAGCAATTGCCAGAGAAAGACTCGCCCTATTATGATGAATTATATGAAAAAAGCATGGAATATCTGAAGCTTGTCAATCTTGACAAGAAAGCAGAGCATTTTTCTGCCGTGCTCAGCGGCGGAGAAAAGCAGAGGCTTTTGATAGCGCGCCAGCTTGCTGCACATCCCCACCTTCTCCTGCTGGATGAACCTGCTACCATGACATGCCCTGCCACCAAACAGGAAGTCCTTGATACAATAAAGAACGTGAACGAAAAGACCGGGCTAAAGACACTGGTGGTCTCCCATCTTCCTGAGATCCACTCTTATCTGGCGCACCGTGTGCTGTGGCTTGAAGGCGGAAAGATAGTAGAGGAAGGGGAGCCTGAATATGTGTTGAAGAAATTCCTTAAGAAAATGAAACCCGCTATTCCCATGCCGCAGCGGAAATCGGATAAAACGCTGATAAAGGTGACCGACCTTTCCAAGAGATACTGGCTGTTCAGGCAGGGAGAGGTGCTTGACCTTGACAGCATCAACCTTGAATTCAAAGAGGGCGAGATAGTCGCGCTCATAGGGCCAAGCGGAGCAGGGAAGACAACGCTTCTACATGCCATGGACGGGCTTGTTTATCCTGATGAAGGGGAGATAGAGTTCATGGTGGATAATGATTGGGTGGAAATGTCCACGTATTCTCCCAAGAGAATGGATGTGCGAAGGATCACCAGCATCATGTACCAGGAGTTCGCGCTCTCGCCGCATTCAACCATAAAACAGCAGCTTGCTTACAAACTGGGTGTAAAGGGTCAGAATGTCGTGGAGGAATCAAGGAAACGCGCAAAGGAACTTGGCATATCTGATAAAGATCTTGACGAACTTTACAGGATGACTGACATGCCTGAGGAAAACGCAAAGGAGACGCTTGCGAAAATGGGATATACTCCCACCATCCTGGGCGTGCTTTTCCCGAGCTACCCGCTTACAGAGGTGCTGAATTACGCAAAGCCGGTCTTTGAAGCTGTAGATCTGCCCTTATCCGTTCTTGATGTTAAACCGTACCAGATGAGCGGCGGTGAGAACGTAAGAGCAGCGATCGCCATGGCGCTTGCATCAAAGCCTTCGATCCTGTTGCTGGATGAACCATTCGGCGACCTTGACCCGATAACGCTTCGGGATGTCGCCAATTCCCTGAAGAACATCAATAAGACCTTCAATACCACCATAGTATTCGTGAGCCATCATGTGGATTTCATAAGAGAAGTGGCGCAGAGGGCGGTACTCATTGACAAAGGGCACATTGTATTGGATGGAGACCCGAGGGAAGTTTGCAGCGAATTTATTAAAGCAAGCAATGCCAGATACCTGAAGGTCTGCATCGAGGATTATTAGAGACAGGTAAATATTAGTAATATAATTGCATTGTTAGAATAATGAGTAGTTCAAGGAAACTGGGATTATATTTTTTAGTATTAACTCTACTGCTGTTACTCATAGGGGGCAGTTTATTCCTGATACTTGGAGGAGGGGATTTTGGCATATCGGCAGACAGGGTTGAAGTAATATACGTGCAGGGAGTGATGCTGACAGGCAGCATACCCGCGGGATTCGGAATAGCCACGTCTGAAGACATCACAAAGAGCCTGAATGACGCGTCAGGGGATAAGGGTGTAAAAGCCATTGTGATGAGGATAAACAGTCCTGGCGGATCTCCCGCAGCGGCTGAAGAGATCCTTTCGACTATGAGAAAGATCGACAAACCCATAGTGATATCAATGGGCGACGTGGCTGCCAGCGCGGCATATTATATAAGCGCACCGGCTGACAGGATAATCGCGAATCCTGATACCATTACAGGGAGCATTGGGGTGATATGGGAATTCCAGAACAGGTCTAAGTTCTATGAGAAGGAAGGCACTTCATTCTACATCGCAAAATCCGGAGAGATGAAGGATATGGGCGGTGACTGGAGGGGTCTTTCTGATGATGAAAAAAGGTACGTTGACCAGGTCATTGCCGAGGTCTACAGCCGTTTTGTAAGCGAAGTGGCATCTGGCAGGAACCTTTCCCTGAGCAAAGTGAAGGATCTTGCGGACGGGCGGGTCTATACAGGCGCAAAAGCGAAAGAGCTCGGGCTGGTGGATGAGTTCGGGAGCCTGGAAGATGCGATAGAGGTGGCTGCAAAGCTTGGCGGAATAGAAGGAAAACCGCATGTCACATACGCCAACAGACCATCGCTTTCCAGGCTGCTGTTCGGGGGAGAAAGGATTGACATATCCGGGTTCACACGTTATTTTGACGAAAGCCCGTATGGGCGGCTTCTCTCTATCTCGTGATCATTTCTTTGCCTGAAGATAACGCCATGCTTCGGGGATGGGGCTTTACCTTTGAGGTGCTTGAAGAGAGCATTGCTTGCGCCTATTACCTGCACCGTGCTTGACGGCATTGAAGCGAGTTTAGGAAGGCTTCCTGCAATGCTAAGAAGACGCGCCCCGTACAACCCAGGAAGTCCTGAAGCAAGACTCTGCATTATTATTATAGTTCTCCGCATAGTGCGACAAGAAGTTGCATCATATATTGCCAACGTGCTGCTCCATCCACTCGGAGCAACCTTATTATGGCATGCGTCCCC
>BLYN01000113.1_pt1 | contig 23646 bp, 29 predicted proteins | sample 7848601 | NCBI WGS metagenome assembly BLYN01 (sample SAMD00058756, study PRJDB5105) | groundwater metagenome | biome: groundwater biome; feature: underground water body; material: groundwater | place: Japan:Gifu, Mizunami | collected 2014-06-26 | depth 300 m m
GGCTTTTTCATGCTCTGTAAAAGCATTGAACAACTATTTCACCTCAAGTTTTCTATGTCTGGCTTATGCTATGGCTGATGCTTCCACTTTAACTCTTCCAATAACAAATTCTTCTCTAATGGGCATTTCTTCCCTTTCCTCTTTTAAAGCAAGAAGGTGCGCTTCTATTGCTTCTTGTATATTTTTCATCGTCTCTTCTATCGTTTCGCCCTGAGAATAGCATCCAGGAAGAGACGGCACTTCTGCCCAGAAACCTCCTTCTTCCGCCCGATATATCAACACTGTATATTCCATTGTCTCACGTCCTATTTTAATAAACTTATGAATTCTTCATCTGTTAAACCAGCTTTTTTAATTGCTGCTTTGAGCAGACCGATTTTAAGCTCTTTAGAGCCTGGTATAGTAATAATTTGCCCATTTGGCATCTTGACATTAACATGGTCTCCTTTACCTTTTCTTGGAATACCTCCTGCTTTTATAAAAGCTTTTAGGGCATCTTTTCCTTTAATGTTTCTGAGTTGCTTCATTGCTACTTTACCTCAAGTTCTATTATTTCGGTTTTTTCTCCACCTTTATCGTCCTGTACCTTGCATGCAATTTTCTTTGTGCCAGCAGTTGGGAACTTGTAGGTTACGGAGAGCTTGGGCATGTTTTTATCTCTCCTCCTTTATTGTTTGTAATCTGCATCACAATTTATATCCACCTATTCCCTTTTCTTTCAAGTGAATTATTTATTACAGCACTTCATGACCCATAAAACCATCTTTATATAGTATAGGAAAGGCTAAAACCTTTTGCTTTTCCCCTGAGATACCGCTCTTTTTCGCTGAAGATGCATCCGCAGTACTTCTGCATATAAAGTTCAAGCCCGCGTGCGATCTCGCGTGATTCTCCGTACCCAACCCTCCAGTCCTCGTAATAGAACTCGATGCTGTTTTCATCGGCAACCTTTTTTCCAACCTCCGCAAGCATTTCATGCTTCTGGTAAGGGGATATCAACAGTGTGGTGGTGAAGGCATCGAACCCCAGTAAATGCGCGGTTTTTGCGGTTTCGGTGAGCCGCAGCGTGTAGCAGAAACTGCACCTGTCTTCCGCGTCAAGGGCGCCGCGAAGATAACTCTCGAGCTCGTAATCATCCTTATATATCACTCTCGCTGCTTTCATTTCTACATACTTTTCAAGCGCTACTTTACGGCTCTTATACTCCTGATAAGGGTGTATGTTGGGGTTATAAAAAAAGCCTGTAACCTCGTGTCCTTCTTCTTCAAGCCGCTTATGAGGGTACGTAAAGCACGGCGCGCAGCAGATATGGACGAGGATTCGCATATATCAGACTATGCATTTCATATAGCAAAACTATTTCATTCCATAACAACTAAAGAGCAGCCATGCTAACCAAACGTATCATCCCCTGCCTTGACGTAACGCTTGATAAGAAAGGAGGGTGCGTCGTCAAGGGAGTGGAATTCGTGCACTTAAAGGAGGCAGGCGACCCTGTGGAGCTTGCAAAGAAGTATAATGAGCAGGGGGCTGATGAGCTTGTTTTCCTGGATATCACAGCCTCGCATGAGCGCCGGGGAACTATGATAGATGTTATAGAGAGAACTGCAGACGAAGTGTTCATCCCCCTGACCGTAGGGGGCGGCATCAGCAGCACGGACGCCATAAAGAACATCCTTCGCGCCGGCGCGGACAAGGTTTCGGTAAATACTGCTGCTGTCAAGAATCCCGACTTTGTCAGGGAGTCGTCTGAGATATTTGGCTCCCAGTGCATTGTCACCGCGATCGACTGCAAACGCAATTTCAATATTAAGGATAATAAGGATAAGACCGTCATCGAGCTTGAAGACGGGACGAAGGCATGGTATGAGGTGGTTATCTACGGCGGGCGGACGCCTACGGGTATGGATACAGTCCTGTGGGCAAAGAGGGTAGAGAAACTGGGCTCAGGCGAGATACTGCTTACCAGCATGGACAGGGACGGCACAAAAGACGGCTATGAACTGCCCATTACCTGCACGCTCTCAGAGGCGCTGGACATCCCGATAATAGCCTCAGGGGGCGCCGGGAATATTGAGCACATGTATGACGCCTTCACGCGCGGCAAGGCAGATGCAGCGCTTGCTGCGAGCATATTCCACTTCGGTGAATACACGATAGGGGAAGCAAAGGAGTATTTGAGGGAGAAGGGAGTGGCTGTGAGAGTTTAGTTGAAGATCATCCCAGCATCCTGGTGAGTTCTTCCACTGTCACCCTCTGCCTTGCAGCCTGTTCCATCCAGAGCTTTCTGAAATAATAGAAATATTCATGCATTTCGAAGATATTTTTTGTATCGATAATGACATGGCTCTGGATAATCCGGGTCTGGATATGCAGCGGCAGTTCCTCAAAAATCCTGACATCATATTTTTTGGAAAATACATCCAGATTCCTGTACACTTCACCGGATAAACCGCGTCTGTCCTTGCATTGAGGAGCTACTATGCATACATCAATATCGCTTCTGGGCGTCTCGTCGCCTTTTGCGGCAGATCCATAGAGCAGGATTGCAAGAACATCTTTTCGATTAAACAAAAAAGAAAAATCTTTCTTTATAGATTCGAGCTCAACCATTTATCCAATACCTCTGTGAAATTCTTAAAATCAGGAAGTAGCGTTTGAATTGATTCAAATGCAATACTGTCATCCAGTGAATTATAGCGATGTACCAGTCTGTTTCGCAGACCGTTGGACTCGAAAAGAGCTTTTTTTAAGGTGTCATCTATGATTTTCTTGTTGTAGAGGGCGTCTGTGTTCGTGTAGTCATCCTTGGGAATTATTTTTAAATCCTTGCATGCCATTGCGATTATATCAAAAGATGCTTCGCTCAGTTCCTGAAATGCTTTATATACCGCAAGGCGTGATTTTTTATCAGATAAGAAATCTGAATTATGATATCCCGATGTCCATTCTTCGATATCTCCCAATCTTTCTGTTATCAGGTTTATCTTGTCCTTGTACCTGTTTATTCTCTCAATGTCCATTAAGGTCTTCCTGTCTGTCAGATATTTGAGATTGTAATCTCAGGACGCTTTTAATTATAAGGATAGAAAAGCGGGATATCTTGTTTCGGGAAATGGTTTCAGCGGACATAGGGAATAGTTATTATTATTAGGTTATATAAGTTATTGATTGCTCTCTCTCACTTCATTTCCACACCCTGCAAAGCTCCTTTCTCAAAACATCCCTTTACTCCGCGGAGCCAATCATGCGTTTGCGACGCATCACCGTCGATGCTCACAGCACAGTGATGAAGCCCTGCATCGAGCAGTTTTTCTGTTGAGTTTTCCTTTAGCTGTTTTCCTAAAAATGGCGACTGCGTCCTGAGGGGGTTTTTCAATCTCCAGCTTTTTATCCACCATCACTTCTCTATGATCGTCTCCTCTATCTTTATCCCGAAGTGCCTCGCAGCAGCCTCAAAGTACACCAGCACCTCATCGCCCTCCTTTAGAGCGGTCACAGGCACAGGCTTCCCGTCAGCCCCGACAAGTTTGATGGTCTCTGCGTTCTGGAGCAGCGTCTTTATCTTTGTGCCTTCAACATCGGCTTCCACAAGCATAAGCGGACGGCGCTCTATCTTCACCCTTCCCACGACAGCGGGGCGCGTCTCACCATTTGAGTTCACTACCAGGACATCATCCCCCGCACACAGCTCAGACAGGTAACGGGTCTTTTCACCGACCCTGATATACGCATGTACCGCCCCTGCGTTCACCCTGAAGGGTCGCGCAGCTACGTACGGGCTTTCCTCGGATTCCGAATGGACAAGGAACATACCGTTACTTTGCGAACCGATCAGCATCCCCTCACCCGGAACCATCAACGATGCGGTATCCACACATACACGGTCGCCCATGCCTACCTGCTTCACCTTTGTCACCCTGGCTTTTACCAGGGGTATATTTTCCATCCCTGACCTGTCCCTGGCGCCCGTGACCTTTTTTATCTCTGAGAGGTCGTCCGTATCAAGGAGTACGCCATCCGAGCCGTGCTCCAGCGTCTCAAGCGCCAGTTTCGCCTCCTGTGCGTCCCGGACGCCCGCAATGATCTGGACATCAAGCTTCTGCAGTCCAGCTATCAGGTTCTCAAGCGGGATTACTTTCCAGTCAGTGCCTATCACGAGAAGATAATCGCAGACTTTGCCAAGTTCAAGTGCGAACTCCTCGTATTTCTTGTTTTTTATGATAACGTATCCTGCAATTGTCTTTCCATCGCCAGCAAGCCGTCTTGCCTTTAATATGTCGCCAGAATGCTCGAAATCAACAGGCAGTTTTTTAGTCCCATCACCTTCGCTGCCCTTGCCCACAAGTATGATGTCAGCATCAATATCAGGCGCCGCGATCCTGATATTGCCCAGATTCCTTGCTTTCTGTATATCTTCTATATTCAAAACAACGCAATCTGCACCCGATTCAAGCCCTGTCGTGATGCGGGGCTTGTTTTCTTCCCAGGTTCCATCATCTGCCTTTATCCAGACGGTTTTATCTTTTTTCACCGGAGAGCCTCCATGGCATCCTCAACGCCTGCGCCTTTGTGGACGATGAGCGTCAGGGCGCGGGTCATCGCAGTGGGATTTTCATGCTGGAAAACGTTCCTGCCGATGGCAACACCGCGTCCGCCTGCATCTACCGCGGCGCGCACCATGGCAAGGAATTCCTCGTCAGTATTCGTCTTGGGACCGCCCGCCATTACCACAGGCACCGGGCAGCCTTCCACAACAGCCCTGAACGTATCTATATCGCCTGTGAAATTGGTTTTTATGATATCTGCGCCCAGTTCCGCGCCCACACGCGCTACATGCGCCACAAGTTCAGAGTCATTTGAGTTCTTGATATCCTTTCCGCGAGGGTACATCATCGCGATCAGCGGCATTCCCCATATATCGCAATATTCAGCAACGGCACCAAGTTTTTTCAGTTGTTTAGATTCAGTCTCAGACCCGATATTGATATGAACGCTAACTGCATCCGCACCCATTTTTATGGCTTCCTCAACAGTGCATACCTGCACCTTGTCGTTGGGGTCAGGTCCTATCGATGTTGATGCGCTCATGTGTATAATAAGCCCTATATCACGCCCGTAGCCGCGATGACCGTGTTTTGCCATGCCTTTCTGCAGGAGTACAGCGTTGGCTCCACCTTCCGCCACCCTGTTTACCATATCTGCAAGGTTTACGATGCCCCTTACAGGCCCCATGGATATCCCATGGTCCATAGGGATTATTACCATATTCCTGCTTTCCCTGTCCATGATCCTTTCAAGCCGTATTTTCTTACCAGTTTCTGACAATTAATTCACCTTCGTAATCAATTCCATGTTAGTGTGTAACACACTTACACAGTAAACGCGATATATATAATTAACGCAAAACTCCTGAAACGATCTCAAATAATCATTTTCACTTTTTCTGCGGCTTTTTTCAACTCGTTCAGAACAAGACCAATATAACCTTCTTTTCCAACAATGACCACTATCAGCGCATCAGGTCCGGCAGCATAAGTTATAAGGTGTCTGTCATCTGTTTCGACTATGATCGTTCTTGGTTTCTGTTCGTGAAGCTTCATGGTTGTTGATTCAGCCGACATATACACCGTGGCTGTCAATGCCGCAAATGCTTCACTGCTTAGCATCCCATCTCCCTCCCTGGAAACCATCAGCAGTCCCTGCCTGGAAACTATTGCAGATAGTTCTATTCCACCCACTGCGGTGAGGTCATCAAGAACTTTTTCAAGTGATTGGGCTTTAGTTTCCATTAATGCTCCGGGAAATTTAGTACTTTATAAACAAGGGTTAAGAAATAGATTACGCCTCTCAGGCAAACATGCCTTCGGAATGCAAATTATGTTTTTCTCCAGGGGACTTCAACTTTTTAATGGCTTTCAGGAAATCATCCTTTCCAACCCCGTAGCGTTCCTCTCTGACCGCAAACATCCCCGCCTCCATGACGATCGCTTTAAGGTCAGAACCGCTCATTCCTTCTGTAAGCGAGACAATTTCTTCAAAATCTACATCTTCAAGAAGTTTCATTTTTCTGCAATGTATCTTAAGAATCATTACGCGGGCTTCCTCGCTGGGCATTGGAATCTGTATGAACCTGTCGAACCGTCCAGGTCGAAGGAGTGCTGAATCAAGTATGTCCGGTCTGTTCGTTGCAGCGATGATCCTGACATTCCCTCTGGCATTGAAGCCGTCCATTTCAGAGAGAAGCTGCATCAGAGTGCGCTGGACTTCCCTGTCCCCTGAGCTCGCTGTGTCAAGCCGCTTTGCCCCTATGGAATCAAGTTCATCAATGAATATGATGCTCGGCGCCTTTTCCTTAGCCATCTTGAAGAGGTCGCGCACAAGCCTTGCACCTTCACCTATGTACTTTTGTACCAGTTCAGAACCCACTATCCTTATGAATGTGGCTTTTGTCTGTCCTGCTGCGGCTTTTGCAAGCAGCGTTTTGCCTGTCCCTGGCTGACCGTATAATAGAACACCTTTGGGCGGTTCTATCCCTATGCGTTCAAAAACCTCCGGTCTGATAAGCGGCATCTCCACGGCTTCTCTCAATTCGCGTATCTGTTCATCCAGTCCGCCTATTTCAGAATATGATGCTTCGGGTTTTTCCAGTACCTCCATGCCGTTCACGAATGGATCGCGGGAGGACGGAAGGATGCTGGTCACAGCAAGGGTCTGGTAATTTAAGGAGACCCTTGTTCCTGGAATTAATTCAGAGCTGTTAATGAACTGGGACGCCCCTACTACGAACTGTGGACCTGTGCTGCTTCTGATAACCACTTTATTACCATCAAGAACATCAACGACATTACCAACGACCTGAGGTGTCATTTTAAGCCTGTCAAGTTCGCTTTTTAGCTGGCGTATCTCTCTCTCGTACTTAAGTTTCTGGTTCTCAGTAAACCGTTTCTCAAGTTCGATCTTGTTTGCCTGCTCCCTCAGGAGATTGTTCCTCTCCTCGAGCATCTTGATCCTGTCCATCAGATATCTGGAAAAATCATCGTTCCCTATTCCGATCGGGATTTCCCGGGTTTCCTGGGTCTCAGACATATTAGTATCCGAATGATATTTAAGCGTGGACGGTATATAGAGTTTTCGTCAAAAATGCAATGTGAAATATGCGGTATAGATATAAAGGGAACCCCTATTAGGGCGACAGTTGAAGGAACGGTTCTGGATTTATGCAGCAAGTGCGCTCGCTATGGAAAAGTGTCGGATAAGTGGACTCCGGTATCCAGAAAGATGTTACCCACTGAAAGAGTAGTTGTTACCCGTAAACCCAGACGTGATGCCTTTGATAAACTTGGGGACGAGATGATCTCTGATTATGCCGGTATCATCAGGAAAGCAAGGGAGTCGCAGGGCTTAACGATAGAAGAACTGGCTTCAAAAATGATGGAGAAATCTACGCTGCTTCGAAAGATCGAGCGCAAGGAACTTATGCCTGAGGATACAGTAAGAAAAAAGCTTGAGACTGCGTTGAATATAAAACTGACGGAAAGAGTGTCCTCTCAGGATCAGCGCGGGGGCGGGTTCATAAGGGGAACTACGCTCGGAGATGTGGCGATCATTAAGAAAAAGGCGAAATAAGTTATTGTGTTGCGTTGATCGAACGATCGCTTCATGGTCGACCCAGCACAACATATAAACACTTCAAAGAAGATAATTACATTAAAAGGAGAAATACACATGGAACTCAGGATACCGGTAAAAGATATAATGACCAGGGATGTTGCAACTGTTGATATCAAAAGCGATGTCCTGCAATTAGCCAGGAAAATGCTGGAGCTTGATGTTGGCAGTGTCATAATTACAGATGGAAAACATCCTGTAGGAATTGTCACTGAGCGCGATATTGTAAGAAAGATAATAACTAAAAATCTTAAACCCGGCGCTGTTTCAATCAGGGAACTGATGACAACCCCTTTGATAACCGTACCCGCCAGCGAGGGCGTCACGGGAGCCATGCACATGATGGTTAGAATGAAGATCCGGCGCTTACCTGTAGTGGAGGTGGGAAAGCTGATCGGTATTGTTACAGATATCGATCTTATCGCAGTTTCAGCGGAAATGGGAAACATTTTCTCTGACCTTATAAAGATGCACAGAGAAAAGATCTTTACAATGGAAACCCCTCAAAAAATTAATCGGGGCATCTGCGAGGAATGCGGAGATAACGTTGATGATCTAACGCTTGTGAATGGGAAACTGCTCTGCGAGAGCTGCGCAGAGACTTAGAACCGTAAAACAACATATATATATACATGATAAAAGGAGGAATCATTATGAAAGTGGAAGACATAATGACAAAGAACCCTGTTTTTTTGCATGACACCGATTTTATGACACATGCACGTCAAATGATACGAGACCATAATAAACGCACTCTGCCTGTTCTGGATTCAAAGAACCGCGTTATAGGCACACTTTCTGAAAAGGATGCTTTAAGCATTTATTCTACGAAATCCAACGTCACAGTGGAAGGTTTTACTTCAGAGGTCCCTGAGGTGTATCCTGACATGGATATGATGCATGCCGCAAAATTAATGGTGGATGCAGGTATGGGGCGAGTCCCTGTGATAAGATCAAGTCAGGACAAAACACTGGCAGGTATCCTGAGCACTGTGGATATCTTCAGGAACCTGAATTTAGATAAAGCACCTGGAAAGAAGATTGAGGATGTAATGACCAGAAATGTAAAGTCATGCTCTCCAAAGGACAGCATAGCCAAAGTGTGGCTGAATATGAAAGAGACGGGCTTTTCCGGATTTCCTGTTGTAAAGGACGGACAGCTTGTCGGGATGGTGACAAGACGAAATATTATCAGGGCTGGATATGCAAGGATAGAAAGAGAAGATGAACACGGAACGAAATCTACCATGTCCCCTCCTGTTGAAAAGGTGATGAGCACTCCCGCGTATACCCTGTCTTCCCAGACTACTTTGAAAGATGCCATAAAGGCATTCATCAAACTTGACGTGGGAAGGTTTTCTGTGGTAAACAACGGAGATCTTATCGGTATTGTGGATAGAAACGATATAATAAAAGCGTACATTTAAAGGTATTTTTATGAAAAACCAGAAAGCTAATGCAGTATCAAAAGAAGTCCGCGGTGGGTATATAAGAAACCAGGCTCCACTTGATTTCAAATCCCGGATTTCAGAGTATCAGGGTGACATAATGACGATAGCTTCAAAGGATGTGGTTACCATCCCGCCCACGATGTCTGTTATAGGTGCAGTAAAAACCATGTTCAGTAAAGGTTTCAGGAGACTTCCTGTCGCTGATGCGGGTACGAACCGATTGAAAGGAATAGTGACCTCGCAGGATATCGTGGATTTTCTTGGTGGAGGCTCAAGACACCTGATCGTAAAGAACAGGTTTAAAGGAAACCTGCTTGCAGCCATCAACGGAAGTATCAGCGAGATCATGGAAGAGAACGTTGTAAGCCTGAATCAAAAGGATTCACTCAAGGACGCTCTCAATATAATGATAAAAGAGAACGTGGGCGGCATCCCGATTATCGATGGTGACGGCAGGGTAATGGCTATTGTTTCTGAGAGAGATTTTATCTTTTTGATCTCCGGAGTGATGACAGGGAAGACTGTAAGTGAGTACATGAGTAAAGACGTTGTTACAGCCCCGCCTGATATGACAGTAGGGGCGGCGGCAAAATCAATGGTGAATAACGGGTTCAGGAGGCTTCCCATAATCCGGGACAATGTCCTTATTGGAATAATAACAGCCTCCGACATCCTGCGCTTCCTGGGAAGCGGAGAGATGTTTGACCGTCTTATCACGGGAAATGTAAGAGAGGTTTTCGAAGTGCCCATCCGCACCCTGATAAAAAGAGATGTGCTTTTTACCACGTCAGATGTGGATATAGGGGAAGCCGCAGGCATGATGCTTGATAAGAACGTGGGTTCGCTTCCTGTGCTTGAGGACGGAGAATTGAAAGGGATTATAACGGAACGCGACTTTGTCAGGGCAATAGCAGATTGAGGGATTATGAAAATCAGAGAGATAATGAGTTCACCTGTTTACGTAGTATCGCCTGATGAAACTGTAGCAAGAGCAAGGAACCTGATGCTGCGTCACAAGATCGGAAGGCTTGTACTTATAGAGAACAATAAGCCCATCGGGATAGTGACAAAGAAAGATATCAGCAGGAGACTTAACCAGGCAGAACCGCAGTGGCGGCGAAGACCCATAGACAGTATTCCTATCAGGCAGGTCATGACAGAGAGCCTGATCACGATATACCCTGATGCAACGCCCAGACAGCTCTCTGAACTTATGGTAGAAAACAATATTGGCGGGTTACCTGTGGTCAACAACAAGGATGAAGTTATAGGAATAGTAACAAAGTGGGACTTGATCAGATATTTCTCAGAACTGCCTCTTGAGATAAAAGTAAAGGATATGAAAATAGAGCCTGCCATTACCATTCACAGGCATCATACAATAAGCCATATCCTTTATGAACTTGACGCGAATTCATCAGACAGGGCTGTTGTCCTTGAGGATAATGATAAACCCGTTGGGATTATCACAAGCTCGAACCTTTGTTTTACAGAAATGAAGGGCAAAACAGGAGACCTTCCCCATAAAGAAATAAAGATGACGCGCAAGGAGAGTTATGCCGGAAAGAAACAGAACAGGTATATAAGGGAAGTGCCGCTTGTGGCAGAAGATATCATGTCAAGCCCATTAATCAGTGTTAACATTGAAGACCTGGCGACATATGCCGCAGGGATAATGGTGAAAGAGAAAATTAATGGAGTGACGGTAATAGGTAACGGGGTTATGGGGATATTGACCGGGGATAACATAGTAAATGCAATACTGACATTGTGAGGTGAAACAATATGAAGGTAAAAGATATAATGACTGAGCCAATTCTGGTGCACAAATCAGATACCGTTTCGCATGCCATGGAACTGATGAACAAACATGACACGCGCAGGCTCCTTGTGGTTAATGGAGACGATATCCAGGGCGTGATAACCATGAGAAGCATTGCACGCAAACTGGGTACATGGAAGAGCTCCAATCTGCCTGCCTCGTCACTGCATGTTGCAGCTGCAACAACGAATATGTTCGTGAAAGTTCTTCCTGATACGGATATTAAGGATGCAGTTGCCCTGATGGACAGGAGCGGAGGGATACTTGTGGTGACGGACAACGAAAAGATCCACGGCTGGGTGACGCCTCATGAACTCATGAAAAATGTCCGTCCAGTAAAAGGTTACGCTGCTGATATGATGAAAGAAGCGGTATCAGTGAGCCCCGGAGAACGTGTGGCGCACGCGCGTCGCTTGATGCTGGACAGGGATATTGGAAGACTTCCGGTGATTGAAAATGGAATAGTCGCAGGTATCATCACCGAGAGAGATGTTGCGAATGCGATGATGAATTTCAGGAACCTCGTACCTGATAATCAACAGGATGAGAGGATACGCAATCTGATCGTAGCTGATATTATGACCCATAATGTGAAATCAGTCAGGACAAATACCCCCATATCCGAGGTGATTTCATTGATATTGAATGAAAATATCGGCGGTGTTCCTGTCCTGAATCTCAGGGATGAGATGGTAGGCATAATCAGCAGGAGAGCTATTATCAAACATCTGGCTTTGATGAACCAGTCAATACCGGATTGAGGTTATGGAACGGAGACAGGATGAGACGAGATGTCTCTTCGGAACTTATTGAGAAGCTGGATATTGAAAAAGTATCTGAACTGCTGGATATTCCCGAGAACAGGATAACAGGGGCGATCCAGAGAAAGACATTACAGTATGTCAGAGGTAAACAGGACTTATTCAGGTTCGATAAGCCCATATCAGGGATCGAGGGCGGCACTTGCATATTCCTTGAGCCGTTCGACATTGTGCGGGGCTTCCCTAAAATACCGCGCGCTCTGATGCTTTATCCCGGTGTTGCAGCTCATTTCTCTTCCTGCGAAAAGGTCGCTGTGGAAGAGAAGATGAACGGTTACAATGTGAGGATAGCGCTCATCGGAGAGGAGGTCGCAGGGCTTACAAGAGGCGGTTTTGTGTGCCCTTACACTACCGAGAAAGCCAGTGAGCAAGGTGTCCGCGGATTTTTTTTGGAGCATTCCGACCTTGTGCTATGCGGTGAGATGGTGGGGCCTGACAGCCCTTATGTCCCTAAATCCATTTACGATATCGAGTCCCTTGAATTCTTTGTATTTGATATCAGGGAGAAGCTGACCGGGAAGCCCATGCCCGTGAAAAAGCGGCGGGAACTTGTGGATGAATACGGGCTTAATTCAGTGAGACTTTTCGGGGAATATGACGTTGATAAAGCGCATACTGAGGTAGCAGGTGTCATCAAGGGGTTCGGACAAAAGCTGAATGAAGGCGTGGTCATAAAAGACCCGGAAATGATGCTTTCGCCTGTGAAATACACAAGTTCGATGAGCAACTGCGCAGACCTGAGATATGCCTTTGAATTTTACAATGACTATGGAAGGGACTTTTTTTTCCCCAGGGTGTGCAGGGAAGCGTTCCAGGCTGTTGAGTGGAATGAAACTGAAGAAGAGCTGGAGGAGAGATGCCGCATGTTCGGTAAGAGCATCCTGCTGCCTATGATCGAGACCATCAGGAAGAAAAAGGATGGAGGACGCATCACCGAGACCGTGCAGATAAGGGTCAGGAACCTTAAGACCGCGCAGGAGTTCGAGGAGCACCTGAGGCTTCTGGGAGTAGACGCCGTTTTTGAAGAACCAGAAATGACGGGGAATGGATACCTGGTAAGGATCCAGAAAAAATACCACAGCACCAGTGATAAGACAGATTCCATACTCAAAGGGGATATGTGGGCATAGCATCGGGTAGACAGATGAGAGTTTTTATTATCTTCAGGAAAAATGCTCTCTCAAATACAAGCGCTTCCGGCGCCGTATAAAGAAGAATGAGATTGCACTGGATGCAGGGCAACCAGTTGCCCCTTCAGTTATCGACGTGCGCCGCCCGGTCGCCGCGGTCGGAGAAGCGAACGACGGTGGTGGTTTATAGAGGAATGATGGAACTATTCGCGCATGTTCCTTGCAGCTTCTTTGGAGAAGGTGAGCGCGAGAATATGGGAGGGATCGATGTTTTCCTTTTCGACCATGTATGCTATCTTGGCGGTTATGGTCGTGGTCTTGCCTGCGCCTGCGAGGATCAGTTGGGGGGCTTGTGTGTGTTTGATGGATTCAAGCTGGCGGGGTTTCAGGGATGAGAGGAGGGAGTTTAATGTGATGGATACCACCGTTTTAATTCTTCTTTGATTTAATATACATAGAGCGATGATAATCTTTTCTATTTGACAAAATTAACTTTCAACGAAATAAAACGTTATGTTAATATAGATAGCCAAATATTGTTTACTTGTTTCGGACTCGAAGGTGGATATGTCGATATATAAAGTCAAGGAGATTGTCAATGGGTTCTTTATATATAAATAGGCTATCAACGAAAGAAAAAGAAACTTTGATAGAAAACCTATACCGGTCTCAGAACAAAGTTTGTTTTATCTGCGAAAAAAAGATTGATCTGAAACTTCATAAAGATGCTCTTGATATTGATCATGTTGTTCCATTAAAATTGGGTGGAAAGGAATGACATATTTAGTAGGGATATTAACCATGAAAACACTTGACAAGATATGTATACCACGAAGGAGCGTTTTTGAGCCCTCTCGCCGTGACGAGGTACTGGATCTCACGGATATGTTAGAGGGTAACATCAATGCATCTAATTTTCTTGAAGAGAATTACCTTACTGACGGTATGAAAAGCTTGCTTCGGGAGGCTTTTCGCAGTTTTCAAGGGATGAAGTGACTGCATGAAATGTATTAGGAGATGTTGTGATAATAAATGACTTCTTTTATTGAGACGCAATTCCCGGTTTCAAAATTATCGAAAGAGAGTTATAAGGAGAGAAAAAGTGCACAAGGGCAGACTTTAACACAGCTTGGCAAATGGTGGGGAAGAAAACCGCTGATTCTTATTAGAGCGGCGATTTTGGGTTTGCTCATTCCGGCAACAGATAATCCCATAAAGGACCGTGAGATATTCCTCAAGCTCTTAACGATGGATGATGAAGGGATGTGGCAGAGGAAGAGGTCGTCTATTACTGGTAATGTATTGAAGGAATATCTTTTACTCAGGGAGAAGGAGGAATTTTTTGATGGAGAGAAACTCCGTAATGGTGTCTCACGTGGTATTCAGGGAGAACTTCAGCAGAGGGTTTTTCAACAAATGGGATATGACGAGCGCTTGAAATATTGTTATCGTCCTGAAGAAATCGATGGACCGTCACCTTCTGCATGGAAAGATATCAATTCACATCTTGGAACAGATGCATCGTCCATTCCTGAACTGGTGGAGCAGCTTGGAATCAGACAATTTGGGTCACGTCCTACTGTTGGGGACTGCTTCTGTGGTGGAGGAAGTGTTCCATTTGAAGCGGCTCGAATCGGTTGTGATGTGTTCGGGTCTGATTTAAATCCGGTTGCTGCGCTACTGACATGGGCATCACTGAACTTAATCGGTGGTGGTGAAGATGTCGTCGAAGAAGTGAAAAAAGCCCAGCAGGAAGTCTTTGATAAAGTTGATAAGCAAATTACCGAGTGGGGTATTGAACATAACGAAAAAGGATGGCGTGGTTATGCGTACCTGTACTGTAACGAAGTTGTTTGTCCTGAATGTGGGTGGAAAGTCCCGCTTCTTCCTACTTTTTCTGTTGCAGAGCGTATGCAAAAGGTAATCGCCGGTCTTGAACCGGACTATGAAAACAGACGGTATCACATCCGCATAAGACAGGCAAGTCCAGAAGAATCAATTAGTGCCAGTGAATCAGGAACGATGACAAAACGTGGAATGGTCTGCCCAAATCCTGAATGTCCTGGACACAAGTCACCAATCCCGATTGCAACTATCAGGCGCGAACATGAAGGAGGTCTTCGACTCTGGGAAAACGATGATCTCGTTCCACGCCCAAACGATGTCTTTCGGGAGAGGCTTTATTGCATCCGATGGATGGAAAACGTTACAAATTCATCAGGGCGTGAGCAGGTTAAATGGCATTTCCGTGCACCAGACAAACATGATCTTGAGCGTGAAAAACAAGTGCTTGCTCTAATAAAAGATCGATTTATAGGGTGGCAAGAAAATGGGTATCTTCCAAGCATGAAAATAGAAGAGGGTGATGAAACATCAAGATTGATGCGAGAACGGGGTTGGACACATTGGCACCATCTATTCACGCCGAGGCAGTTGTTATATCATGGTTTGTTAAATTATCAATCCTTTACTTCCTGCGTTGGAAATATGAGTTATGCATATTTAATTTTGGGTATAGGAAAATGCAGTGATTATAATAGTAAACTAACTAATTGGCAACACAATGTCGATAAGCCTGGTCAAACATTTTATAATCAAGCACTAAATACAATGTATAATTTTCCAAGCCGTGGATTCTTATTGTTTAGAAATTCTTGGTTTTATAATCTAATTGATCCCAATGAAAATAAATTTAAAAAACAAATATATGCTTTAGATGGAAGAGCATTGGAAGAAAATTGTTTATTGTGGATTACCGATCCCCCTTATGCCGATGCTATCAATTATCACGAATTGTCTGAATTTTTCCTTTCATGGTACGAAAAACCATTAAAAAAAATCTTCCCTGACTGGTATACTGACTCCAAACGTGCTCTCGCAATCCGAGGTTCAGATACAGAGTTCAGAAAGAACATGGTAGAAGTGTACCGAAATCTTACCAACCACATGCCTGATAACGGCGCGCAGATTGTGATGTTCACGCATCAGGATGCAAATGTCTGGGCTGACCTTTCTATGATCCTATGGGCTGCTGGATTGCAGGTTACAGCAGCGTGGTGTATCGCAACCGAGACCGATACTGCGTTAAAAGCCGGAAACTATGTCCAGGGTACCGTTCTCCTCGTCCTTCGCAAACAAACCTCCAATGAAACCGCTTTCCTTGACGAAATTTATCCGCAGGTAGAGGTTGAAGTGAAAGAGCAACTCAATCACATGCTCGCCCTTGAAAATAAAGAAGACCCAAATTTTGGAGACACGGATTACCAGCTTGCTGCCTACGCCGCTGCCCTTCGGGTTCTCACAAAATACAAAGCGATTGAGGACATCGATGTTCAGCGGGAACTTTCCAGAGTGCGACAGAAAAATGAAAAAAATCCTCTCGAAGTAGTAATTGAGAATGCAGTTAAAATTGCCTGCGATTATCTTGTACCAACTGGCATCCAGATACACACATGGAAACAGCTTACACCAGAAGAGCGTTTCTATATGAAGGGGCTTGAAATCGAGAGCCACGGAGAGTATCGAAATGGCGCTTACCAGGAACTTGCCAGGGGCTTTGGCATAAGGGAATATAAAAACATGCAAGCCAGTGAAAAAGCCAACCAGACAAGGCTTAAAACCGCGACTGAATTTAAGAACAAGAACCTTGGCGAGAAGGAAGGATTTGGCAGCTCCCTTCTCCGAAATCTTCTTTTCGCCATTAATGAAACGGTCAGGAATGAAGATACCTCTACTGGAAAAATATGGCTGCGCACTGAGCTCGGGCAGCAATATTGGAATAAGAGACGTGAGATAATAGAATTATTAAGGTACCTATCAAGTATTGGTATGACCAGTTCTATGGAGCACTGGAAAAAAGATGCTGATGCGGCACGGTTACTTGCAGGAGCAGTCGAAAATGATCATATCTAAAGTTAAGACTTTATTAAAAATGACTTGAACAATTTGCTTACATGCTGGTTTGCATGCTATATAGAAAAACTATTGTAGGTTGTAGTAGATATACAAAATCAGTTCAAAGTAGTCAAGAACCTAAAACAAGGAATATGGGTAAAAGCTGATTAAAAATATTAATGGAGGCACAAAAATATGGTTATTAGTGAGATATTCCCTAAACCAACTGTAAAACAAGTGATATTTCAGATTAAGTTTCCAAATTTATTCTATATAGAAAGCAGGATAGGCGACTTTCAGGTGAAGATAATGAAAGAATTTCCACAATCGAACCTTCTATATCGGAAGCAATTATTGCTTACAGATGTAGGACCAGAGAGTAAACTTACAAATATTCCAGAAGATTTAGATAAGGAAGCAGTCAAAAAAATCTGGCAATTTAAATCTGATAAGAATCTCCAGCTGAACGTGATGAGTAATTCATTGGATATAAATTCAGAGTATCATAAAACTTATAATTTAGAAGGAGGAGACAAATTTAGAGATACTATAATGTTTGTATTGGAACGATTCTTCGAAACTATGCCTATCCCAGTCATTAATCGTATTGGTTTACGATATATAGATGAATGTCCAATTCCAGTTAAAGATAATACTACATTCAGGGCATATTACAACTCAAGTTTTCCTCTTGACAGATTTAATCTGGCGGATACAAAAGAGATGCAATTTCATACTGTAGTCAACAGGGGTAACTACTTTTTGAGATATGGTGAAATTTTGCAAAAAACTGAAAAAGAATATAAACTAATTCTGGATTATGATGGTTTTGGAGAAAATATTGCCCAGCAAGATTACCTGACAGTTACGGACGACTTACATACTATAATCTCTGAAGAATATCAAGCAACAATTAAAGAACCAGTTTATGAATATATGCGGCAACCAAAGGAGAGTTGAAATGTACTCTTTAAAAATAGAAGATTATGGTTATTTCAAAAAAAAAGGAACAGGCAGTCATGAAGATTTTGAAGATTATAAAATAATTTGTTATCCTTTTGATAAATACCAAATTAAAATAAAATTAACACCATCTAATGAGTTCATTGAAATAATGGAAGTTAAAATCAATAAGGAGTTCTTATCTCATAAGCAAAAAATAACATCTAGAGGGTATATTGATGTAGATGAATTTTATCGTGAATAACAGGTGCAGAAGAGATGTTCTATCAGGAAGAGATGGACAAATCATTGAGATTTGGAGATGTCTTAAGAGGATATATTTCTACTGATGTAATTATCAAAGAACCAATTTTATCTATGAAAAGTGAAAGTCATGACTATAAAATTGGTATTGAATTACCAGACCTTTCTGTTGTTCTGACACCTTGCTGTTCGATTGGTGACCATACAATTGCTTTAGCCCCATTAATTAAACTAAGAAGTGATTTTTTCAAAAATCCATATTTTGTCAATGATTTTACAATAATTAACCGTAAGATGGAGCCGGAAAAATCATTATCTTCCGATGATTGGGGGAAATTATCTCCTGAACGGATGGAAAACCTCCGAAAAGAAGGAGAATCTTATACGCTTCTGGAATTATTCATCTATGAAAAAAACGATTTATTCCCTAAATATAAGATAAGAGGTCAAGAAATAAATTATTATATGATAGATTTTAGAAAAACATATAACATAAAATGTGATCTAATAAAAAGACCAGAAGAAACACGAGAGGACTCTATAATATTACAAACAAAATGCTTACAGTTATCCCTTCAGGCAAGATCTGAATTGCGAGATAAACTTGCTTATTATTATGCAAGAGTTCCACAAGAAGATAAGGTGCTGGAAGATTAACGAACTCAATCGCATGCTCGCTCTTGAAGATGTCAATGTCCACAGATATGTTGGAGGTAACAAAGAATTCTCACCGCAAAGTCGGCTATAAACCTCCAGTTCTTAGATGAACATGAATAAGTATCGGTAGCCGGCTTTTTTTACCAGAGCATAGAGGAGTACTCATTCTCCATGTCCTCTGTGATCTCTGTGGTTTTACAAACCAGAAGATAATAAAAAATCTATGGTCCCATGTCAATTGTATAAATAGTATTATAGCAATGAATATATGGATTAAATATGACAAATACTAAAAATATTAAAAAATATAATTGTGATCAAATCAATTTGATAAATGCAAATAATGACGCTAAAAATGATTTATCAGATGTTATTAATACTATTACTTTGACCTCTTCTATTTCTTCACTTTCAAGTCTGGCAAATGAAACTTTAGAATTTAGTACCATAAAAAATAGAAATTTGTTAAAAAATTATGAAAAGATATGATCCACCGATTTTCATCAAGAAGGCAGCCCCTTGATGAATCATTCCTAAACGATAGACTGATCGATGCGAAAAGCTATGATCGGATTGCAGGTTATTTCAGTTCTTCAATCCTTGAAGTTGCAGGTGAGAAACTCGAAAGCATTCAGGGCGCTGTCCGTATGGTCTGCAACTCGCAACTTGATGAACGAGACGTAAAAACCGCCCGTGCTGCACTTGTAGCAATGCGCAGAGAATGGTGCGCTTCAGAACCTGAGAAGTACGGGCCCAATTCAAAAAATCGTTTTACCAGGCTATTTGAATTTTTAAAATCAGGAAAACTCAAAGTAAAAGTCCTTCCCGAAAAAACCTTCGGACTTATTCATGGTAAAGCTGGCATTATTACGAAAAAAGATGGGACTCAAACCGCTTTCATGGGGAGTGCGAACGAAACCTACAATGCCTGGAAACTTAATTTTGAACTAGTCTGGGAGGATGACTCGCCTGATGCGATCCAGTGGGTCAGGGAAGAGTTCGAAGCTCTATGGTATCATCCAGATGCATGCGATCTTGCTGATTTCATTATCGAAGACGTTCAAAGGTTAGCCAACCGCACTGTTGTACCCAATATTGAGGAATGGAAACGTGATCCTGACCCTGCGGCTTCAATTGTTGAGCTGCCAGTATATCGCAGCGAACTCGGATTATGGGAACATCAAAAGTATTTTATCAAACTTGCTTTTGATGCACACCAAAGTTCTCATGGAGCGCGATATGTCCTCGCTGATATGGTTGGATTAGGAAAAACGCTACAGCTTGCTATGGCAGCCCAACTCATGGCACTTATTGGAGACAAACCCATTCTCATTCTTACCCCAAAGACTCTGATCTGGCAATGGCAGGACGAAATGAAAGATCGACTTGATATTCCCTCTGCTGCATGGAATGGAAAGCAGTGGATTGATGAACAGGGTATTGAATATCCTGTCAGCGTTGAAAACATAAAAAAATGTCCCAGAAGAATAGGATTAGTTTCATATGGGCTCATTACGAGAAAATCTGAAGTTGTAAACTACCTAAAGGAGCTCAGATATGAATGCATAATTGTAGATGAAGCCCATCATGCTCGCCGGAAAAATCTCGGCCCGAACCGTGAAAACGAACGCATAGATCCAAACAACCTCCTTGAATTCCTCCATGAGATGGGAGGAAAAACCAAAAGCATGTTGCTTGCAACAGCAACTCCTGTACAGATCTACCCTATCGAAGCATGGGATTTACTAAATATTCTGGCATCAGGAAATAACGAATCGGTACTCGGGAATATGATGAGCCACTGGCGTCGTGCAGAGGAATCACTGAACCAGGTCATGGGGAAAGAAGACTTCCCTCCTGATGACCGTGAACAGTGGGCATGGATACGAAATCCGTTCCCCCCTTCATCAGAGAGCCTTGATTTTGAAATAATTCGTCGTTCACTTAATATTGGAAATGATGTCGCCTGCGTCTCTGGTTCAGATTGGGAAAAACTGAGAGAACCGGACAAAGCCAGAATACGGAACCTTTCTCATAATTTTATTAAAAACCATAACCCGTTTATCAGATATATCGTTCGCAGGACAAGGGATTTTCTTGAAAATGAAATAAATCCAGAAACGAACGAACCTTATCTCAAACCCATCAAAGTACGTTTATTGGGAGAAGAAGACCATGATGCACTTACGCTTACTCCTTATCTAAAAGAAGCTTATACTTTAGCTGAGGAGTTTTGCCGTGTGTTTTCAAAAAGGGCAAGAGGGGGTGGGTTCCTCAAAACTCTCCTTCTCAGACGTGTTGGAAGTACACTTTATGCAGGAAAACGAACTTCTGAATACATGCTGGGGATCAGACCTGAAAACCTTGATGAGGAAGAGGAGGAGGAAGATGATGTGCAGAAGAGCGTCATATTCAAAGATATGCCAGATGATGAGAATAAACTGCTCAAGAGGTTTTTGGACATAATATCTGAACACCAGGACGAGGATCCCAAATATCAAAAAATAAAGGAACTTCTGCAAAATGGATGGCTTGAAAGGGGCTGCATTATTTTCTCTCAGTATTATCATTCAATTGAGTGGCTCAAGGAAAAGTTATCAAAGGATTTCTCAAAAGAGACAATTGGTATCTATGCAGGCGGGCAGAACTCAGGTATGATCGAAAACAGTATGTTTACTCGGACATCCAGAGAAGAACTCAAGTCAAAGATTAGGCGCGGTGAAATTCGTTTACCTCTTGGAACTGACGCAGCAAGTGAAGGATTGAACCTTCAGGCTCTGGGTTCATTGATCAACCTTGACCTACCCTGGAATCCCACCAGGTTGGAACAGCGAAAAGGGAGAATACAGAGAATTGGACAGATATATGATGAAATCTGGATTTACAACATGCGGTATAAAGGTTCAGTTGAAGACAGAGTCCATGAATTACTCTCAAGTCGCCTTAAAGAAATCAATTCCATGTTTGGACAGATTCCAGACTGTCTGGAAGATGTATGGATCCATGTAGCGCTTGATCAGATTGATGACGCCAGAAAAACTATTGATGAAGTGCCAAGAAAACATCCTTTTGAACTTCGATATGATAAAATCGAACCTATCAATTGGGAGCAGTGTTCTAAAGTGCTGGATTCTGATGAGAGGCGAAGGTATCTAATGAAAGGGTGGTGAAAAGCGAAAGAAAATGAGAATAAATTTGATGTATCGCAAGGCATATCTCAGCTTTCGATAATATTCAGAATCTTTGAGCCAGAATAATTTCACATGCCAGCCCAACCAATATTGGCAGTGTCATAATTTAGAATACTTATAGTTATCCGCATAGTGCGACAAGAAGTTGCATCATATATTGCCAACGTGCTGCTCCATCCACTCGGAGCAACCTTATTATGGCATGCGTCCCCAGCAATGAGGAATTTGGATAATCCGCTAAGGGACTGTTACGAAATAACTTGATCATTTATACTCCGATTTTTGGATAAATAGTGTAATTCCATTCGCCATGAAAATCATCTCTTTTTATATTTATCTCCGCAAGTTGTTCATCTGAAATTTTTATACCTGTTGCGTATTTATTTGTATTAAGTTCACACATAACTTTAAGTCCCTTTTCAGTAGTTGTATTTGCTATTAGATTGACAATAACTTCATGACTGATCAGTGGTTTAGCTCGCCAATTCTTGGTAATAAATGAAAAAAGCTGATGTTCTATTTTGTTCCATTTGCTTGTACCTGGAGGAAAATGACTAACTGAGATTTCCATGCCAGTTTCATTAGCAAGCGTTTGAAGTTCTACTTTCCAAAGTTTCACTCTTGATCCATTGCTACCGCCACCGTCTGCTGTTATCATAAGCTTTGATGCATTACTATAGGATAATATTCCCATAGTTTTCCACCACCTTCGAATGGTTTCAACTGCAAATTCGGCAGTATCATTATCAGTTCCGACACTTACCCATCCTTTATTTAGCAACATGTCATATACACCATATGGAATTCCTCTACCAAGTTCTTTTTTCATAAAATCATGCATTTCCACTTCTTCAGGCTTTCCTTTAGGTAACCATTCTTGACCATTATTCTTGAAATTTCCAATTTTTTCTTTCTTTTTTGTATCAACTGAAATAACTGGTTGTTTCTCTTTTTGAAAATTAATAACTTGCTGATTTATATATTCAAACTGTGCATTTCGGTCAGGATGACTACTTCCTTCAAGATTTTTCTGATTAGCCTGAAGACTATATCCCATTTCATGCAATAGATTTCCCACTATTCGGTGGCTTACCTTATGCCCTTTCAGTTTCAATTCGGAAGCCAATTTGCGAAGACTTTTGCATGTCCATAATAATGGTGACTCTGGGTGACCTCGCGTTACAGGATCGATCAATTTTGATAAATCATCTTTAATTTTTGGATTTTTATCTATTTCTTTTTTTCGTCCTCCACCAGGTTCTCTAATGCCTTTTTGAAACATATATATGTTCAGTGTATCATTTTCCATCTTTGCAATGAATTCATATATTCTACCATCATCAATTTTTAGATTTACTCTGGTTTTTTCATCATTTAGTCTTAACGAAATAAAATTTGTATCTGTATATACTCTAATTGTCTTACCATTATCGATTTTTTCGATTTTTGCTGAATCCACCCAATCAATATTTAAACTCTGTTTTAGAAATTCTGTAAGTCTTATGTTATCGTTATCTGGAATTTTATCCCATCTGAAAATATTTTGAGATATTTCTTCGATTTTTTCGAGTTCTTGTTCTCCACGAACAATTGTATTACGTGATAATCCGGTGGCTTTGGATACCATTTGGATACCCCCAAAACCTATTACTGAACTTTCTACACCTGCCCATAATCTCCGCATTCGTTCGTCCATTATGGGAGAAAATTTTTCATATCTTTTAGCAATTAACTCAATTTTTTCCATATTACTGACTATAGATATTATACTATAAATAGTCAACTTATTTCATTACAGTTACT
>BLYN01000112.1_pt1 | contig 23384 bp, 26 predicted proteins | sample 7848601 | NCBI WGS metagenome assembly BLYN01 (sample SAMD00058756, study PRJDB5105) | groundwater metagenome | biome: groundwater biome; feature: underground water body; material: groundwater | place: Japan:Gifu, Mizunami | collected 2014-06-26 | depth 300 m m
CGGGAAAAAGGGCAAAAAGCACCATTGGAAGCGGTCAGCTCCACAAGGTGTTATTGGACGATGATGACAAGCGCACTGTATCAGAAGGAGGAACACTGACCTTAAAAGACGGCTATGTTCTCAAGATAACAGCAGTAGATATCGGCGCAGGTACAGGTCAGGTATGGATTACCTTGTTAAAGGACGGAGGCGAGGTGGATAGTGATGTTGTTGCAGGAAAAGATGACTATTACTACACCAAAAAGGTGGGAAGCGTAAGCGACCTTCCTATAATAGCAGTGCACTTTGACTCTGTGTTCAGGGGAAGAGAGGTAAACGCTGTTTTTATCAGAGGAGTGTTCCAGATCTCAGAATCCTATACCCATGTAAAGAGCGACAGCAAGTACGGCGTCATGAAGGTAGCCACCGTAAGTCCAAATCATATCACAATGAAGAATGATAATACAGTCGACTTCTCAGCCGGGAACACCATAGACCTCATGGGCAACCTGAAAATCAAGGTAGCTGATAACACCAGCGTTCTGCGCTTTGGTTTGACTGTGGAAAGAACAGGCACATTTGAGGCAAGGGGAACGATTTACAATAGAACTTATGAGTGGACGCCCATGAACTTTGGTCTTAACATTGGCGGCACAAGCATAGGCTTTTATTATGACATGGACGAGGACATAGGGAACGAGAAGCTCTGGATAGATGGAGGAAAAGTTAGCGGTTCATCACTTCAAAGTGGCAAATTACAATATTCCACATCCCCTCAGGAGGTCAGCTTTGATTATGATAAATTTGGCAGCTATCAGGTAATCGGCTTCATGGCTGACAAGTACTTTGCAGGCTATACAACTAGCAGCAAGCCTTCTGACTATAAAGCAAAAAGCACCATTGGAAGCAGCCAGCTTCACAAAGGATTATTAGATGATGATGACAAGCGCACTGTATCAGAAGGAGGAACATTAACCTTAAAAGAAGGCTATGTCCTCAAGGTAACAGCAGTAGATATCGGCGCAGGTACAGGTCAGGTATGGATCACCTTATTAAAGGACGGAGGCGAGGTGGATTCCGATGTTGTGGCAGGAAACGAGGACTATTACTACACCAAAAAGGTTGGAAGCGTCAGCGACCTTCCCATAATAGCAGTGCACTTTGACTCTGTGTTCAGGGGAAGGGAGGTAAACGCTGTCTTTATCAGAGGAGTATTCCAGATCTCAGAATCCTATACCCAGGTAAAGAGCGGCAATAAGTACGGCGCCATGAAGGTTACCGGAACCACCAATGGAATCCAGATGGAGAATGACAACACCATCGATCTTTCATCAGGAAGTACAAGCGACGTAATGGGAAACATCAAATTCAGGGTAGCAGACTCAACTGTTCTCAGGTTCTATCCTTTCGTTATGGTAACCGCAATAGATGCACCAGCAAAAGCCAATGCAGGGAATAATATCACAATAAAGGTTACAGCAGGAGGTAAACCAGTTGATAACGCCTCTATTTCCATCGATTCAGAGATCGGTAATACAGACAGGAATGGAGTTCTTGACTACACCCTGCCAAAAACCATGAAGGGTATGTATAACATAACTGCAGCCAAACTCGGCTACGAAAAGGCAAGCAGGAGCATAGAAATAGCAGAATATATTGATTACAGGCTTAGCATAGACATTCCAGCAAAAGCAAACCAGTTCGAGACAATAACCATACTTGTTAAATACAACACTACTGCAATTAGCGGCGCGACAGTAAAATACGATAACGACACTATTGGTACAACTGACAGCAGCGGAGCCCTGAACTACACACTACAAACAAGCGGCACGCACACCATATCTGCATCAAAGAGCGGTTATATCACAGTTATCAGGGATATTGAGGTCATTGCACCCTTCTCTTTATACAAGGCATTGGACATAAATGTCACACCCGCTTTTGTTTTTCCGGGTCAGAAAGTTGTAATCAGATCAAATATCACGAATGCGGGTACAAAGGCTGATACGCTTCCAGTGGATCTTATCATTAATGGCAGTGTTGTGGATAACAGGTCTGTAGCTCTTGATCCACATGAGACAAAGGAGATTAATTTCACTGGAAAATTGAAAGAATGGGTGCTGGATGAGGTCAAGCCAGGCAATTATACCGTTGAAATCCTGGGTCAGAAGACAACGATGCCTGTCAAGGAAGAACCCCTCAACCTGTTCCTTGTGGCGGGTGTAATAACAGGTCTCGGCGTAATAGCAGTATATTTCCTGACCTCAAAGAACCTGATGAGCGTAAAAGCCATAAGAAGCAAATTGAACATGGAAACTGTCAACAAAGCGGTAACCAGCCTGCGATCAAAGCTCGCAAACCTGGCATCGAAGTTCGCAAAGAAGTGAGTCAGCCCTTATAGGTTCCGCTCACCACTTCCTTTATCCTGTCCGCTGTCTTGGGACCTACCAGTCCCACTTCCATCAGCTCTTCACGCGAAGCGCTCATTACCCGCTCCACACTGCCAAAATGCAAAAGCAGGTTCCTTGCCACAGCATGCCCGATCTCTGGAAGGGATGATATGACGTATTCCTGCTGCTCTTTAAGCGTGAGCGATGTCTTCTTTCCGTGGAGACTGATATCCTTCTTCCCATCTGTCTGTTCCCTCTTTGCCATAATGGCTATCAACGCGGCAGTATCCTCTTCATCCCTGCTGAAAATTATGGGCACACCGAAATCAACCGCAATGCTCGACAGGACACCGCGGATGGAATTTGCATGTATCTGCCTTGTTGTATAGAGCCCTTCACCCTCTATTATGAGCAGCGGGCGGTCAAACGTGCGCCTGAGGTCTGAAATTTGCCCGAACAGGTCTCTCCCGTCCATGAGCGTGCTCAGAAAATCCTCCACGGTCTTTCTCTCGATGCCCACCCGGTCGCTAACAACATAATCCCCGACTTCCATAGTCTTTAACACTATATCCATTCCCAGCTTCTCAAGCGATCGCGCCACATGAGAACGTATCTCCCTCTGGTCAACGAAGACTTTGATCTTGTCCTTCTCAGGTTCGGTTTTTGGAGGGAAATCCAGTAAATTCTTTTGTATGTCCAGAGAGGCAGGAGTTTTTTCCTCTGCCTTTGCTTCTATGTCAAAATTCATGTTCTTCATGGTATTCAGCATTGTCTTTTCTCTCCGGGTGCTGCTCCAGTGGTACGCCTCGTCCTTTGACCCCTTTGCCATAAGTATTACAACGCGCCCGGCATGTTTTCGTCCCGTTCGTCCCTTCCGCTGGATGCTTCGGATCTCGGAAGGGATGGGCTCAAAGAACACCACAAGGTCGGTAGCCGGGATGTCCAGCCCCTCTTCAGCCACGGATGTGGCTACGAGCGTATTATATTCCCCTTCCCTGAATTTCTGAAGGATATCAACCTGCTGTTTCTGCGTCAGCCCCGCATCTTTATACTTGCTCGCCTGCCCCACGAACCGCACCGGTTTTACGCCCTGCACTTCTTTGAGGGCGCTGGTTACCAGTTCAGCAGTGTCCCTGTAGTTCGTAAAAACGATCACGCGTGAATGCGGAGCCGCAGCGACCTGTTTTTCAACGAGTTCCTTCACGATCCCCAGTTTCGGGTTATTACCGTTGCATCCTGCCAGGTGGTGTACTGCCTGGCGCATGCTCAGGTCTTCCATCAGGCGCTTTGCGGCTTTGCTCCCGCTTTTTGAAAGCGCCTCGTTCTCAAGCCGTTCAAAATATTTTTCAAGCGCTGATACGCCCTGGGTTTCAGCTATCTCGATGGCATGGCTTACCTTGAATATCTCTGCGAGAAGAGAGATACCCTGGTAGTGCTTCTGGTCGGGGAATGAGCGCAACTGCGACTGGAGGCGCGCCTGAAGGTCAAGCATCTCCCTCTTTGATAACCTCTTCGAGGAAGGGATTAGACCAAGTGCGTGCAGTTTGTTCAACCTGTCAGAGAGGACTTTATCCATAAGCTGCCTTAGCGCTTTTATCTCTACCGGGATAGTCACGTATCTCCAATCGATGTCCTTGTTGAAAACATACGGCATGACGTCAGGGTCAGAGTCTGTCCGTATCTCGACCGAGTGTATGTGGAGAGCGGCGCAAACCTCCTGTACCCTCGAAGGGTCGCTGCCAGGGCTTGCAGTAATTCCAAGCACCAGCGGCTCTTTGCTCTGGAGAGCGTATTTTTCCCCGATATAAACATACGAGTAATCCCCTGTCGCCCTGTGCGCCTCGTCAAAGATGATGCAAGAGACGTTTTCAAGGTTGATCTTTTTCGCGAGAAGGTCGTTCTCGATCACCTGCGGCGTGGATACTATGACCTTTGCTTTTTCCCACATCAATTCCCTTTTCCCCGGCGGCGTGCCCCCTGTGAACAGCACTACCTCTTCAGGCGGGATGTTGAGCGCGTTCCTGAAAAATGCGGCATGCTGCTCAACAAGAGGTTTTGTGGGGGAAAGAACCATGACCTTTCCTTTCGGAAGCCGTGGTACCATAACAAGCAGGGCTACTATTGTCTTCCCGAGACCCGTTGGAAGCACGACGAGGGTGGATTTTTTGAGAGCCTCTCCTGCCAGAGAGAGCTGGTATAGCCTCTGCTCTACCGTATCCGGCTTTAAAAGAGGGTGATTAATGTACTGCACATCGCTCATCGATGAATAATATCCCGTATGAATATAAATCTAATGTGTGCGGAGTGAAAGTGAACAGTAAGAAAGATTAATATAGCCTTAACTTGATTAAACATATGAATTCATAATATTGCGGAGGTGAACAAAAACATGTGCAGCGTCGGTGATGCGTTCAATATCGAGATTGCAGCCCTGAACGCGAAATTCTACAAGTGCAGTGAATGCAAGAACGAGTTCAGAGGCGTCGGGAAAAAAGTAACGTGCCCCTCATGCCATTCGACCAAAGTGAGCCAGATGTTTAAAGAAGAATGATCCCTCTAAACTATGATGAAATGCTCATGCTGCGGGGAAAGGAAGGGACGCTGGGCATAGTAAAGGCAGGTGCCCATACTCAATTTTTCCTTGAGACCGAGAAAGAGGAGATACTTCTGGCGCTTGACCCCGAAGACCTGCTGGTAGCTTCTGGTTTCGGGACGGATGAAAAGACCCTAAACGGGATAAAATGTGTGCTGTATATGATACGTGAGGTGGGTTCACCGTTCATTGTCCTGCCGAAAAACCACCCTGCATCTAAGCGGCTTAAGGTCGTTGTCTCTGCCGGAGGAAGAACGCGTCTCTCCTGCAGCATCACTCCCGGGACGCATCCTGAGCAGGATATACTGTGCGGAGCACAAGAGTTCGACGGGCTTGAAGTTAAAGGGGTGAAAGGAGGAGTGGAATTAATGGGTCTCACAGGCGGGGAAATCGAGCGCATTCCTTTTGTTATTTAAGGCATATTCTCAAATTTTTCATGGTTATGGTTTATATAAATATTGTGGTTTAAATCTATATCCCCCAAAACATTAATAAACACAGGAGTCAAAGTATAGACTGGAGACTAGGAAAAGACTATTTTGACCTTTTAAATGGTCAAGATGCATAGATAAGGAAAAATCGAACAGATGCGAGGTAAAAAATATGTCAAAACTTAAAAAGAGAGGTCTGGAAAGAAAGGGTGAAAAAAAACAGAAGATTCTGGAAACTAAATTATTGGAGGAGCATCTTGTGGATTTAACAAAAGTAAGGGGAGAGCTGGAAGAATTGTCTGAGGAAGAAAGGTGAAGGTAAAGGTAAAAATCCTTTCCGGCGGGGTCAAAGAGCAGACAATGGATGTTTGCGCGGATGCAACGTATGAAGAGCTTCTGCAGTCGCTTCATATCAATCCAGAGATAGTTATCGTATTTCGAAACGGAGTTCCTGTGCCCCTGGATGAGAAAATGACATGTGATGATGTAGACATCCTGAGGGTGGTTACGGGAGGAAATCGATAACTATAAATTCTTATAACGACTCCATCTTTATGGAGACGGTAACGAAGGGTACCGTTGATATAAATGAATAAAAAAATATCTGAAATCCATCAAAAACGACCTGTATTGATAAATGGTGACAAAAAAGAAATGCAAGAGCTTGAGTATTGGGTTATTGAAGAATTCTACGTTCCATATCAGGCATCTTAATTTTTTTTGAGGTGAGTATGGAAGTAATGGGAATTTGCAGTATTTGCGGGCGCCCGGGAAAAATGCACACATGTATGCTGTGCGGAAGACCCGCATGCTCCCGATGTATTACTGCAGAAGGGGCATGCACAATGTGCGCGCACGGCAGGCATTATTCTGCCTCAAGAACATAGAAATACCTGGACGAGATCGAGTCACTGATAGATTTTAGAAGGAGCGGTTTTGCCGTTTCGACATCTGCAGCGATGCCGAATACGCCCAAAGGTATGGAAATTGAAGCATGGAATGGACCGCCTGCGACATCACCCCAATCCCCGAACGCCTTTTTGAGGATATTTTTCATATTAAGCTCCATATTCTTGGATTCAGCGTAAACGTATATTTTTGTGGCATCAACTGCAAATACAAGGACGGTAGATACCCCTTCAATATCCAGCATGTATTTGCAGACCTTTGGGATTGTAGTGGTGTCTTTCACAAAACCAACAGTGGTAAACAGGGAAGCTCCTTTTATTATTTTATTGCCAATTGCACGCGATAGATCTTCGAAAGTCTCAAGCTTTGCTGAAGGATGTTCAAGGCTGTTCAGCAGTTCCTTGTCCATATACCTGTGGATGTACCAGTATGCTTCGATATCCTCAAGCGTAAATTTCGTTACCAGGGTCTTTGTCTTTTCCCTGATGGCAAACAGAAGGAGGGTTGCCAGCCGCTTGTCTATTGCCACATCCAGCGTCCTTAAATAGTCTATCATTATGCTGGACGTTGTATCAGTGGTGCGGATATCCTGATATTCGCATCGTATATTTTCCGTGTTGCCAAGCGTGTGACCGATAACTATGGTGGGAGTGAATTTCTCACCTGTCAGCTCTGTGGGCAAAAGGTCCACAAAAGCCATGTCTTTCTGGGACTGCGAGATTGCTGGCGTGTTCGTCACGTCGTCCCCAAGTATGTTTATAAGAGTTTTGTTCTGGATCGCACCGGTATAGTATATGGTGGCATCCATGCTGTAATGTTCAGCTATCCGCTTGAGAGCAAGAGAGCTTGCAAGCGAATCTGAATCCGGGTTGTTCCTGGTATAGATTATGAGACTCTCACCCTGCTGTGACACCAGCTTCTTAAAAGCCCTCTGTTTCCAGAAATTCAATCTTCTGACCATCTGGGGCTATATTTAACATTCTATCTGGATATATGTTTTGTCATCCATTCCTTTCTACTGTAATAACTAAGGGGGTGCGAAATCCTCTCGCACAGGGGTTCTTTGCCAATGCAGTTCCCGTAAGTGACCATAGTATCGCAGGACGGCGATTTATAGACCGTCCCCGTGGCTCCGTGGATGTGCATTACCTGGTATCGTGTGCGTTCCTCATCGAAATCAGGTGAAACCCGGAATAATGCAATAATCCCCTCGACGTTCATCCCGATATTCAGCAGAAAAGAGGTAAGGGCAAACCTCATCGAATGAGAAAGGTTCACACCTGACTGTGCCCCCGAGAGGGCATGCGCCATGCATGGGGGGAAGCAGTCAGGCATTATCTCACTGAATTTCCCTGTGCTGAACTCGGATTTGCGCGTGCTGAGCGCCTCACTTATTTCTTTAACCTGTTCATCAAGAGCCGCGCAGATATCAGGAGGCACATCGAGCGGCATACCTGCCTCTATCCGCTTCCTGATCGCCTCTTCAATTATCCGTGAAAATTTTTCCTTTGAGAGATGCACCCATCCATGATCCATTTTCCTGTTTATCAGCTTCCATTCGTGCTCATGAATAGCGCTTGCATGGCGGATGTAATCTGTAAAATGAATAACGTAATCGCGCTCATCGATTTTTGCCGCGATATTGAACTCTTCTGCAAATTCTTTAATATCAATATCCGGAAGTTTCTTTAACGTCTCATAGGAAGATTTTGCCTCAGCCAGCGCATAACGCTTGATAAGGTAGCTGTCGTTGATGCATGAGACAAGTATCCTGGCAACAGGATACGACAGTAATTCCTTTTCAGCGCCTGTCCTGTCCGTGCACACGGATTTCTTTATTCCTTCCCCGATCGCGGAAAGAACGCGCTCCTTCCCCCGTTCCCTCACCTGTCCGAACGCCCTGTCGAAAAACAGTTCATCGAGCTTGAAATCGAGGGCTTCCACATATTTTAAAGCCCCGCTGACATAAGGAAATTGAGCAAACCCGAAAACATCCATGCCTATTCAGATTCGACCCTGGGAGCCAGCATGTAACCGACATCGCCGTGCCCCTCTGCGATCTTGAACTTTATCTTCAGGGGATAATCCCTTCCAACATCTATCATTACTTCCGGGGTTTTTCCTGCGATCTTGCTTATATCAGTAAGATAATCAAGCGAGAACAGGGACTTTGCTTCGCCTGGTTTGAGTTCTATCAACTGGTCTTTTGTCATCTCAAGCTGGACCTTATCAGTATCGCCCTCGGCTTCCATGAAAAAAACCTCTCCTCTGACTCCTATGGACATGTAATCGCTCACCTTTTCAGCGGCTTTCACTGCTCTTTTCAGGTCCTCCCCGCGGATCACGATATGCGCAGGAAGATCAAGTGTTGGAACTTTGGGTTCTTTCCTGATAGATGATGGGTCGAGCAGGGACATGGTATATGATAGCCCGCGCATCCTGAGAACCAGTTTATGCGCAGTTTCGTCAAGGGAAAGTTCGATGCTCTCCCCCTTATCTGCCATTTCCATTATACCGTTAAGTTTTGTAAGATCGATTCCGAGTTCGCCATCTGTCGCTTCAAAAGATTCGAAAGCATCTCTTGCAAGGTCAAGACTGACCATGGCGACATTGGCAGGGTCTACCGCTCTGACAGAGAGCCCTTCCGGGGTAAGTTTGAGTTTTGCTTCATCTACAAGGGTTGATACGGATTCAATTGCTTCCTTTAGTTTTTCTGCGCCAATTACTGCCTTAAACATTTTCAGCCTCCATCGTATATTATAATCCATTATATTAATAAATTATCCTATCATTCGATATGCCGATACTTTCATATCTAACTTCCGCTTTTATATTAAAAAATGACAGGACGTTCGATAGATATTGCGCTGACGCAGGCTGAGGCTGGCGGTGACATTGAAGAACTGTACGAGAATGTCTGCACGCTTTCTACCGAGCCTGAACTGTGTTTTAATTACGCTACAACAGAGGAACTCCATAACTGGGGTTTTTCAGAAGGATGTTTCAGTTGTTTGCTGCAGGATAAAAAAGATGCAATTATTCAGGTCATTGCCACATATATGGACATGGAAGGCGCGAACAGCGCATTCAACGCCAATGTGGATTATCTAAAAAAGAATGACTATGGACGTCCCGTTAATGCCGGGACGCTGGGTGAATCCTCCATCCTGTTTAAGAAGAAACAGAGCGATGGGGTTACCTATAATCTGATATTTCTCAAAAACAATGTTCATGCCGCGCTCAGCACTAAATATAAAAAAGATAAAGCCGATAACGTAGAGCATATTTTTGAAATTGCTAAAAAGATCGAAAGAAAAATCCCGGACATTATCTGAAAAATAAGAAAAAGCAGCAGGTTAATTATTATCTATGAAATTGTTCGAATATATCAGGCCTCCCCGGGCTGAGTCAGCATAAATCCCGATCTGGTTTTTCTGGATTTGATTGCCGTATATTTTATTATATAGACAGGAGAAAAGTTTAATTCCTTCTCTATAATTGGATTTAATAATGTTGCCAGCTATAACGTTATTGTTGCTTGATGAATAGATCGCAATTCCTGCAGTGTTATTAACAAATATCGAATTGGCGATCACATTATTATTCGCATTATACAGGCTTACTCCGCCATCTGCCTTGCCGCTTCCTCCATTGTTCTGGATGGTAAACCCGGTAATCGTTACGTCATTTGTTTCTATTCGTATGACACTGCCTGTTTTCTGACCGTCGATTATTGTTTTTTCCTTGTTTTTTCCTGTTATCAAGATACCATTCTTTCTTACATGAACATTCTCATAATATGTGCCTTCACTGACAGAAATAACATCTCCTGTTTGTGAAGCATCTATTGCAGCCTGGATTGTGGAGTATGCTTGCCCCGGTCCTACGTTCAGGGTCTCCGCTCCTGCGAATCCTACACATAAGATTATCACAAACATACCCAGAAGTATTTTATTCAATATCATAGTCCCTCCCTTATTGATTCCCTCTTCCACAATATAAATATTGTGAGTCAATATAAATTACTGGCTCTGATTCAACTTTACAGTGATGACCTGAACTGGGGGAGAGACTCGCATTTTTGAATAAAACAAATGAAATGTATAAGTTCCAGTGGTGTTAAAGATATAATTTCTTCTCGAGTAAACTGACTGGTTGGGTATTTTTCCATTAATTTCACTTAGAGTCATCGTATCATCATCAAGGTTATACCACTGTAACGTGTCTCCGGCATCAATCGATATACTGGGTTCACCGAACTTGTATCCCATTATCCTTGTAACTATAGTCTTTCCAGTAGGTTCTACAGTAACCGCTTCAGGCGTTGGTGCCGGCGTGGGCGTCGGGGTTGGCGTCGCGGTCACGGTCATTGCAGGGGCTGCTGTTACAGTGACCGTGGGTGTGGGAGTTGCTGAAACAGTATCCGAAGGTGTGTTCACCGGGATATTTGAACCATCTCTGGGCTTACCTGAATGCAGTTTTAATTTGATCGATTTTGATTCCACCTTCTGTCCGTTGACAGACAGGATTACCGTGATATCATATGTTCCTGCAAGGTTCCTGCCTTTGAGTTCCCCAGGTGTGGAGAAAACATGGGTGAGCGGTTTGATCATACCGGGTTTGATCTCCTCATCATAATTCATCGAAAATGACATTGTTTTCTTTTCATCGCTCATTGCCACAAGGGCAAGATTTGCAAAGAAATCCTCTAGCGACTTTGCTTTAGCTTTTATTTCGATCGTTTCATTGACAATATTTTCAGTGCCTGTATTACCCAATACAAGCTTTGCAGTAATCTTTTCTCCCGCCCTTGCATCAGTTGGTGAAAGTTTAATGTCCATTATTTTCCCGTCAAGGTTAAGGTTTACACGTTCGAAAGTCTGCCCTTCAGTCTCGCTCGTAGCATCCTGACCGGTACAACCTGATAGGGCGACAATCAGGAGAACCATAATGATAGGAAACAGTTTCTTCATCGAATCACAGATATTTGTAATGGTTTCTTTGCTTAAAAACGTTTCTCTCATCACGTCATAATCATAATAATTTTATTCCTTGAAAATCATGGCTTTGCCTCTGTGCCTCTGGGTCTCTGTGGCTTCAGAAAAAAAATTGCCACAGAGTCACAGAGAACACAGAGGTTATAATCAGAATTTTTTATTTTATCTCTTATTCTGTCCTTTAGCAAGGTCGGTCTCCGATAACTCATAGATATTCAACAGTATAAAGAGTTTATGCGGAATAAAGATTATTACCCCTCCTGCCAATTCAATCCCCCATGAAGCAGAAACTTACGGTGAACCTTGAAACAGACCTGAAACCCGCCTCCAACGTCTGGAAATTCGGGGACGACATAGACACAGATGCCATCATCCCCGGCAAATACCTGACAATAAACACGCCAGATGAACTCGCAAAGCACGCTTTTGAGGGGGTGCGCCCTGAGTTCGCCCGCGGCGTGAAAGAAGGGGACATCATTGTGGCAGGCTTCAACTTCGGATGCGGCTCATCAAGAGAGCACGCGCCGCTTGCTCTTAAGGGAGCAAAAGTAAAATGCATAATCGCAAAGTCATTTGCCCGTATCTTTTTCAGGAACGCCATCAACATCGGACTTGCGCTGCTTGAATGCCAGGATACTGATAAGATAGAGGAAGGGGACCACATTGAAGTCGACTTCGCTACAGGGATTATCACCAACACCGAAAATGACCAGACATATGATGCAACGCCGCTGCCTGACTTCGTCCGGGGAATAGTGGACGCCGGCGGGCTAATAGAATTTGCTAAGAAATTAGTTGATTAAAAATTAAAAAAGGGAGTAATAAGCTGTAAGCTTATTACTGGCTTGATTCGTATCTCTTCAATATGCTTATGATCTGGTTCAGCAGGCTCTTGGATTCTGAGAGGTGTTTTGCTCCGATATCAGCTGCCTTGTCAAGGTTCGAATCCAGCATTATCAGGTTCTCCTGCAGCAGGTATATCAGGTACATCATTACACACCAGTACACTGTAAGAGCAAGGAATGAGAATGTGCCGATATACACGAGCTGCAGGTATATCTTAGCCGTTGATCCATCCGGCACTGCTTTCGTCAGTATATCAATCGCATCTTTGAAATTTAAGAGTATTATCACTCCAAATATTAGCGGTACTATTGTCGCAAGAATCAGACTCTGTTTACTTAACTTCATTCAGTTTCCTCCGGGAGTTTCCTCCTTCTGATTATTAATGTTATTTATCTATTTAAGTATATCTAAAATTAGTCTGATTATTCATCATTTTATAGCCTAAACCCATAGCAAGCACTATATCAAGTAAAATTGATTAGGCACAGCTAATATTGAGCTGGTAATATGAGATATCCACAAGGAACCCCCACACAGCCTGAGATCATTGCCGTGGCCCTATCAAAAATCGAGCTCAAGCCGGCAGACGTGTTTGCGGACACGGCTGCGATGTGCGGTGCGTTCTCGACGAGGGCGAAGAGATGGCTAAAGAGACAGGCATGACAAGGACATCAGCAGGATTTGCGGCGCTTGAAAAGGAGCTTAACGGCTCCATAATCGTTATAGGCAACGCGCCCTCAGCCGCGCTTACTGTATGCGATATGATAGAGCGCGGGATGATGTCGGCGCTTCTTGTGGCTACGCCTGTGGGGTTCGTGAATGCCGCTGAGTCGAAGGAGGCTGTGAGAAAGCTTGATGTGCCGTCCATCACATGCGTCGGGACACGGGGTGGGACGCCGGTGGCGGTTGCGGTGGTGAATGAACTGGTGGAGATGGCGGCTCAACAAAAATAACTAATAAACCTTATTAAGATAAAAAAACATACATACAAACTACGCTTGAATAATCTTAATAGGGTTCAAGAGGAAACATATATGAATTTCTGTCCAAATTGTGGTGGAAAAAAAGAAATTGAAAATGCAAAATCCTGTCCTAATTGCGGATTTAATTTTCAAGATAAAAAGATTAATGAAGAACCCAGAATTCAAATAGAATCAGATACCAAAATAATGCAGAAGTCTTCAGCTCAACAAGTTGTTGATGAGGAAGAAACCGAAGAGTCGGAATATACGGCTAAAAATGCATACGCCTTGGGATTTAAATTTGAGGATACAGTTGAGGAAATCTTAAAGGCTAAAGGATACTCTACCCAACGAAGGCTTAGATTGGAAGGTCAAAAAGGAAAATCTGAAATTGATATTCTTGCGATTAAGAAATATAAAGGAAAAGAAAAAAGGATTGCCGTTGAATGTAAGAACCACACAAATTCGGTTTCCGTTAAAGATATTAGAGACTTTGTTTCAAAATTGGAAGACCTCCGGATTCGAAACGGTCTTTTTGTAGCATATAGTGATTTTTCGAGCGAAGCGGAGGCATGGGGTGAAAATGCGTGTTTGGAATTATGGGATGGCGACACAGTATATGAGAAGTTTTATGAACTAAGTGTCGGGAGGCTTAATGTTGGAGATAAAGGATACTGTAAAATCGATATCTTTTGGTCTTATAGGCAAATCTGCTGAAGAAAAGAAAGAAGATAAGGAAAGGGGTATCCTTAAAAAAGAGCTTCGCCAGAATCCAGATAAGGATTTTTCTATAACTCAACCAGATAATTATAAAGTAATTAAGCTCTCGCCACAGATTAGTGAAGTTGTTGCAAGGGGAGAAACGATTGACTATGTTGTGGAAAAAAATACAGAGACGATAGAGTATGAAGTTCCGACAAAAAAGAGGAAAAGAAAGGATGATGATGACTTAGACTTTGAACTGCCTGATATTAAAGAATACACTTTAAAACCCTCACGAAAGGATGTCACCATCAATGAAATTCAGCTTATTCATGTACCCAAATGGGAAGTAGAATTTGAAAGTGGAGATTACACATATATTAGGGTTATATCTGCTAACGGCGGAACCATTATTGCTGATAATATTACAAACTGCAATAAACACTTGCTCAAAGATTTCATAAAAAAGAAAAATGTTGCTGTTTGTGACGTTTGCGGAAAAGCTCTTTGCAAAGACCACATTGTTAAATGTCCGACCTGTGCCGCTTTGCGATGTGAAACCCACAGCATTCAATGCATGAGCTGCAAGACTATATTTTGTTCAGAACACATTAAAAATAAATGTGCTGAATGTGGAGAAGCTGTTTGTGATGCATGTTTGCAAAGGTGTCCCATTTGTGGAGAGAATCACTGCAATAAGCATATGACTAAATGTGCAAAATGTGGCAAAGTCATTTGTACATCATGCACACGAAAAGAAGGTAGTTTAATCTTCAAGAAAACAATATGCAAGAACTGCTAGTTTAATGCATCCCAGGTAAAACAAATGAAATCAGAACTCGTATATGAATTAACAGCCGTACTTAAAAAGAAGTTTAAACAGGACATTTTATCAGTTGTCTTATTTGGTTCCATAGTTAAAGGTACCTCCACAGCCACTTCCGACATAGATGTTCTCGTAGTTAGCGGCGCTCCTATGAAAGACTGGAGAGCGCGGGACAAATTGATTCTTGACCTCACAGAGGATCTTGAACTAAAATATGCTACTCCTATTCATATGATTCTTGTAAATAAAGACGAAATATCACACGCAATAGAATCGGTCTTTCCACTGATGCTGGAAATCTACGAAGAAAATGAAATTATCTACGACAAAGAGAACTTCTTTAAGAAAATATTAGCAGATTTCAAGAAAAACATCCATCGCTGGCATGCTGAGAAAATCGAAGAAGGAGTATGGAAAATCCCTGATATGGCGGTGATTTAAAGTGGTTGATGCAAAACAGATTTTTGAAGCTTTGATGTTAGAGGCACAATCCGACATTCGGTCTGCAAAATTGTTGCTGGATGGAACAGAATTCAGCAGGTCTATATATCATTCCCAGCAGGCGGTTGAAAAAGCCATGAAAGCAAGTCTTGTTTTAACAGGGATTGTAATAACAGATGACCACTGGGTATCTGACAGGTTTATCAAAGCTTTCCCTGAGATGCCAAACATATCCAATCTAATACGTGATGCAAAATATCTGGAGAGACAGGCAACAAAATCAAGATATCCGCTATTTACAAGTACAGATAGACCAATATGGATTCCGTCACGGGAATATACCGAGCATGATGCAGAGGATGCTTACAGTAAGGCAACAAATATTTTGAGAACAATATCACAGTTTTTGAAAGAAAAGCATAAAATCTCATTTAAGATGGATTAACTATGAACTCAAAGGATGGTAGCTCTATCGTTCTATTGCTGTTGATATCCATATTTGCTTCGGGCTGCATCGACCAAAATAGCAACCTGCCACAGCCATATACACTGTCTGATGCCCAGAAAGAATCATTTTCAGCAGTAGATCCCGGTATTTTTTTAAAGAACCCTGACGAATACACGGACAGATATATCCTCATTCGAGGGAAAGTCTCATGGATATCTTATGAGGGTGGGAAGACCGCATTAATTATAAATCTGCAGACTTATAATCGAGAACCTGTTGCGGTATATTATCAAGGGAGGCTGCCAGAGGAATACAGGGGAACAGATGTGGCAGTTTACGGGATAGCAAAAGGCAGGAACACGATAAAAAATACCAATACCGGAGAAGATATAGAGGTTCCTAAAATTGTTGCGGTCCAGATAATCCCTGCCTGGATAGACGAACCGATCTCATCCACAACAAATCTCACCACGGTCGCAGAATCAAAGTCGCTGGTGCCTTATGAAACATGGGATATGGGCTCAGGATATACTTTAAAAATTCAGGCGCTGGACGGAAAGGCATCCCCGAAACAGGTATGGATTGCTATTGAGAGAGAGGGGAAAAAACTGGATGACAAGATCCTGACTGAAGGCGAGATATATACGTACCGGAATATTATCAGCTTCAGGGTTTACTCCATTTCCAACGAAAACCTCATGCTCAGTAATGTCCGCATCGCGTCATAGCCAGGTTTTTTTGATAAAACAGAATGCATGCGGGACGAAAGAGCGCGGGATGCACTCAAAATAATCCAATCCTGCATCATTTAATCACTGAATAAAGGCTTATCTGAATGGGGGATCAAATTTAACTTCTCCGCCCTTTTTAATAGCTCTTCCACAGCAGCAGCGCCGTCCCCTATTTCCAGCGTATAGTCATTCACATACAGCCCGATATGCCGGTCGATGACTTCATCATCCAGTTCCTGCGCATGTTCTTTTATATAGCCGCGAGTCATGCTCCGGTTCGCAAACGCAAACTCAACGCTCTTTTTTAGCATCCGGTCGACCTCGTTTATTACATCAGCGCCAAGGCTTCTCTTCGCGACTATCCCGCCAAGAGGAATGGGCAATCCAGTTTCTCCTTCCCGCCATTCGCCAAGATCAATAAGCTCCAGAAGACCGTATTTCGGATAGGTGAACCGCCCCTCATGGATTATCAATCCCGCATCCACAGCGCCAAGGCTCACAGCGTTCATGATGCGGTCAAAAGGCATCTCAACTACGTTCCTGATATCAGGATCAAACAACTGCAAAAGCAGGTAAGCTGTTGTCATTTTTCCGGGGATGGCTATTTTTTTCCCGGCAAGGTCTGCAGCATTTATCTGGTTCTTAGCCACTATCAGGGGGCCGCAGCCCCTTCCCAGTGCGCTGCCTGAATGCAGCAGGCAGTAATTCTCCCTGAGATGACCGAAAGCATTGAACGAAACCTTTGTCACATCAAGTTCTCCCCGCAGCGCCATCCTGTTAAGCGTCTCCACATCCTTCAGGGTTTCAGAGAATTCCACGCTACCCCTGACTTTCTTATGAGCCAGCGCATAGAAGATGAACGTATCGTTGGGGCATGGGGAGTAGCCCAGGGAGAGCTTTTTCATTTTAATCTCCTGACAAGTTCCATCACTGCCTTATTGCAGTTCAAAGCCGCCCGGTCTATATCCCATTTCTTCATATCCCTGTCCTCGATGATATTGCTGATGCCCCGGACTTCTATCATCTGGACGCCGTAGAGAGCGCAGATGTGCGCCGCAGCAGCGCCTTCCATATTCTCGCAGAGCCCGTTAAACCGCTTCTTCATGAGTTCTCCGCTCTCACGGGTGCCCGAGCACTGTGACACGGTCACGAAATTACCCTGTTTCGAATCAAAACCGCAATCTTTTGAGGCTTTTAACGCAAGCTGGGACATCTTTGCATCCAGCGGAAAAGTATTGTAATGTTCTTTCTTGTTATGTAATAATGGAAAACCCGTGAATTCCATGGGGCTCCAGCCTTCTTTTGTCATCACACCCTCCTCCCCGTAGTTCTCGCTATCCGCAATAGCGATGTCACCGACTTTCAGAGATGAATCCGGGTACGCGCCACCGATGCCAAAGAGTATCAGAACATCCACATCATAGTTCTCAAGGATCATAGTCGTGGAATGCGCCGCATTGACCTTTCCCACGCCGGAGTGTGTAAAGATGACACTGCTGCCATCCATCTCGCCTTCAAAAATGGTTTTCAATTCATCACCCGGCGCCGGACGTATTTCACGTCTTATGTCTTTTGATTCAACAGGCGTGGGCACAACGAGGGCGAAAGTCATTATTATTACCATTTCCCTGACCGCAGGATGGATATTATCAGCCCCATCCCGAGAACACCGGCAAGAAAAAACCCAAATATCCCCAGAAGCGGCACGCCAAAGAAACGGGGAGACATACCGGTCGTGATAATTATGGACGAACCCACTATCAGCGCTGATATTATCATGCTGAAGGACACCCTGTTGCTTGTCACATCCAGTTCTTCCACAAGCGCCTCAAAGCCGCGGTGTTCAAGTTCAAATTTCATTGTCCCTTTTTCGGCCTTCACAAGGATATTGTTCACTCGCCTTGGAAGGGCTTTAACAAGCCGGGCAAAGTCCCACACCGCCCTTGCGGTCTCTTTAAGTATATATGAGGGGCTGGTGCGCTCTTCTATCATTTTCTTGACATACGGTTCCACAAGTTCCGCGAAATTATGCTCAGGGTCGATCTTGCGAGCTATTTCATCCCTGATAACAAGAGTCTTTGACAGCAGCATGATATTTGTAGGAACCTTACCCCTGCTTCTTATCAGGATATCGATCAGGTCGCGCAGGAACCTGGCAGGATCTATGAACTTCACGGTCATGCTGTAGTACTGGTTAATGAGTTCCTCGAGCTTGATCCTGAACGCGGGGCTTTCGCCTCCATCCACTATCAATCCCATCTCAGTGAGAGCCTCTATAAGGAATCCAACATCGTTTCTCTGGATAGCTATTATAAGGTTTACAAGGCATTCCCGAAGTTCGGGGTCGACGTACCCTGCCATCCCGAAATCAAGAAATACGATAATCCCCTCGCTGGTCACAAGTATGTTGCCGGGATGCGGGTCAGCATGATAAAAACCGTCATCGAATATCATCTTCAGGTATGCATTTGCAATATCTATTGTGACCTTTCTCTTATCCAGACCTGAAGCCTCGATCTGCGCGATGTCTGATATCTTGATGCCTTCAGAATATTCCTGCGTCAGAACATGTCTTGTGATATATTTCCAGTATGTTTTTGGGATCTTAACAGTCTTACTCCCCGCAAAATTATTATAAAACCTTTCCGCGTTCTTTGCTTCATGTACATAATCGATCTCATGTCTGATTATGCGTGAAAACTCCTCAACAAACCCCAGAGGATTGAAAAATTTACTCTCTTTTATATGTTTTTCTGCAAATCTTGCCAGGCTCATTAAGATCGCAAGGTCGGTTTCAACAAGTCTTTCCACGCCCGGACGCATCACCTTGACCGCAACTTCATCACCGCTTTTTAACCTTGCCCGGTGGACCTGCCCGATTGAAGCAGCAGCTATCGGTTCAGGCTCGAACGATAAAAAAACATCATCAATTTTTTTTCCGAATTCTTTCTCCACCACTTTTTTTACATCATCATACCCGAAGGGCGCAACCATGTCCTGGAGACTGGAAAGCTCTTTAATATATTCCTCAGGCACAAGGTCGTGCCGCGTACTTAATATCTGCCCGAACTTGATAAACGTTGGTCCGAGTTCCTCAAGCGCATGGCGTAGCCTCTCTGCTTCGGACAATACATGCAGCGGCTCAATTCGCGGTCTTGGCCCGAACAGCTTTTCGCGAAATGACCTGAAAGGACGAAGACCGAACCTTTCAACAAGATACCCGAACCCGTGCTTTATCATTACGTCAACGATCTCGCGATATCGTTTGACGTAGGCGTACTCATTATCCAGCAGACGCAAGATTAAACTCTATTTTTTTGACATTGATTGAATGGTCTTTTCCAGCTTTTCTATCTTCTTTTCAAGAGCATCGATATCGCTTTTCATGACCACACCGCTTTTCTTTATGACGTTCTCGACCTTTTCACTTATCTTATCTTCAAGGTCTTTTACCTGTTTTTCCTTCTCAGATAAAACTTCCCGGACGAATTTCTTTCCTTCCTCACGGCTCATTTCACCTTTTTTAATCATTTCCTGCGTAAATTCTTCGGCTTTTTCCTGCGTCAGTGAAATTACACCGACACTGAACAAACCCATCTTTCTTATCATTTCGGACATTTCTGACATATGTATTCCTCCGTTCTATAACCTTATTTAAACAACAGGGTATAGTTGTATAACACTCTTCCAGGCGCAAGTTTTATTAATACGCCATGTATGAATTGGTTTATTAACTATTAATCTTTTTGATGAGGAAAAAATGACACAGGTTTTTAGCGGCATAATTATTCCCGTATCCACGATAGACTGGTATGGCAGGTCAGTTTCTGTCGTTTTCTTCAACGGCTGCAATTTTAATTGCATCTACTGCTCGAATAAGAACTTCATCGACGTGACCGACCGCCTGGAGCCCCTCTTCAAGAAAGGGAAAGTCGTAGATATTGAGGATATCGAAAAGCAGGTCATTGACGCAAAAACGTTCATAAGCGCTGTGGTCTTCTCGGGTGGCGAGCCGACAGCGCATCCCCGTGAACTGGAGCGCCTGGCGGGATTTGCAAAAGAGCAGGGTCTGTTTGTGGGAATAGAGACAAATGGATATTACCCCGATCGTCTTGAGGGATTGATAAAGAAGAAGCTGCTCGATAAGATATTCCTTGATATCAAAGCTTCACCTGGCGACATACAAAAATACAGGAGGATTACCGGCGGTATAGGGGATGCCGGTGAAAAAGCTCTGGAATCTCTAAACCTTGACGGTGTGGATATCGAGGTCAGGACTACTGTTTTTCGTTCTATCGCTGCCGATGTCCCGGAGATAGCAAGGAACATTTCAGGACGCGACTGTACGTTTGTCCTCCAGCAGGGTATCCCTGAATATGCCCCGGATGAGAATATACGAAAGGAAAAGCCTCCCACAGGGGATGAACTTGCGGCTCTTGCCAGGAACCTGACATTTTTAAATGATGTCAGGATAAGGACGCGGGAAAAAGGGGAAGAAAGGATAATCTAAAATCCGATGCTACTCACAAGTTATTTCACCACGTAAAATCTTCAGAGAGCGATGAAATTAATATGGAAAGGCTACGGCGAGATCATCACGGCAGCGGTGTTGTGGGGCACAGCCGGAATACTCGTTAAAATGATAAGCGACATGACGGCGCTGAGCATCATTTTTTACAGGGTCGCTTTAGCCTTCATTATTTTCATGGTCTATTTCTCAATTTCAGGAAACCTTAATAAACTCAGGCTTAAAGACAAAAAGATCTACCTGGTATTATTCAGCTTACTCCAGATAACGACCATGCTTACCTTCTTTATATCCATAATGGAAGCATCTATCCCCATTGCGGTATTATTGCTGTATACAGCCCCTTTGTACGTGACTGCGTTTTCTCCGCTGCTACTTAAAGAACGCTCCACAGGAAAGGGATGGCTGGCGCTCTGCCTGTCCATTGCAGGAGTCATACTTATTATAGACCCGGGAAAACTTGAGCTGTCATGGCGGTCAGCCGGGATAATAGCAGGCATACTCTCCGGCATCTCCTACGGCTTTCAGATAATGACCTCAAAGTACATCAGTAAAAGTTATTCAGGGTACAGCCAGGCGTTCTGGAGCTTCATGATAGCCATGCTGCTTCTTCTACCCGCATCCTCCGTCCCCGTGGATGTTGTTTTAGAGAACATCGGGTATCTCATTCTATTGGCGATATTTCCAACAATACTTGCCATATCGCTGTATTTTAACGGATTATATAAGGTAAGGGCAGCAAGCGCGAGTATCCTGGGGCTTATCGAACCTGTGAGCGCTGTTCTTTTGTCTCTCCTCATCCTCCATGAAAGTATCTCGATCCCCGTAATGCTTGGCGGTGCCCTTATATTGACAGGCGGAGCAATAGTTACGCGAGAGACATGAACGAGTACATCCGCGAACATTACCATGAAGCAGGAAAAATTGCCGCTCTGGTATTGAAAGAAGCAGGATCCGGTATTAAAGAGGACGTACAGCTGCTTGAGGTAGCTGAATACGCCGAGAACAGGATAAAAGACCTGGGAGGAAACATCGCCTTTCCCTGCAACATCTCTATCAACGAGATAGCGTCCCATTACACACCCGATGATGATAAACCCCGCTTCAAGAATGGGGATGTTGTCAAGCTCGATATCGGGGTGCACATTGAAGGCTTTATCGCTGATACTGCGAAGACAGTGGAGGTCGGAACAGAGAATCACACGAGGTTAATAAGAGCATGTAAAGACGCGCTCGATAACGCTATCCTATCCATCAGGGACAGCGTTCAGACAAGGACAGTCGGGAAAGTTATCGAAGAGACCATAAGAAAGCACGGATTTTCTCCTGTAAAAGACCTGACGGGCCACAGCCTTGAGCAGTACAAGCTCCATGCAGGCATGAACATACCGAATTACGGGTGCTTGTTCAGTCAGAAAATAGGAAAAGACATGGTATTTGCAATAGAACCATTCGCAACATACGGACGTGGAAACATCAGATACGGAAGACCGCATATCTATGCTGCAGGAAAGGCCAGAACAAAAGCGCACAAGGATATCAGCGAACGGTTCGGGGCACTCCCCTTTGCACGGAGATGGATTCCGGAAATGAGTATGGATGACCTGAAAGGGCTGCGGGAATATTCTGAATTGATCGAAGCAGGTGGGGAGATCGTGGCGCAGTCAGAACATACTGTTATAGTTGGCGAAGGCGGATGTGAAGTAATAACAAAATGATGAAAAGTAATAAGAAGCATTAATTACTTATTATCTACTTGAAATGGACAAGAAAGATACAGTAATGTATGAAGCACATGGAAACCTGTACTTCAACATAACCAACAGGTGTACCGCAGAATGTGTTTTTTGCATCAAGCGATATTCTGATGGGGTTTATGGTTATAATTTAAGGCTTTCCAGGGAACCAGCACTTTCGGATATCATAAAAGAACTCTCAAGCATTGAACTTTCGAAATACAGGGAAGTTGTTTTTACAGGACTTGGAGAACCTCTGGTGCGTCTTGATGATGTCCTTGAGATCACACGGTGGCTTTCTACCCGCGGGATGCCTGTGCGGCTTGATACCATCGGTCATGCAAAACTTCTCTATCCTGGCAGGAAAGTGGCGCAAGAACTTGCAGAAGCAGGAATGAAAATTGTTTCTGTCAGCTTGAACGCTCAGGATGAAAAGACCTATAATGAACTGTGCATCCCGAAATTTAAGAACGGTTATACTAAAATGCTGGAATTCGCAAGGGATGTTTCAAAAACCGGAATGGAACTGCGCTTCACTGTTGTAAACCTGCCTGCTGTGGATATTCCCAAATGCAGGGAGATCGCAAAAGAATACTGCGCAGATTTTAAGGTCCGCGGTTATAGTGGTCAGGTTTAAAACTTTTTACCAAAAGTTATAATTATCAGAATGTTCATTTGCTTTTAGTATCCTATATCGAGATATACAGGAAAATCAAGTCCAACTTCACGCTTGGTCTTATAATATTCACACTGGCGCTCCTTCTACCTGAATTTCGATGATTTTGGTAACTATGTTTTTGAGTTTTGATTTTCGCATGCGGTAGAACCAATCCGATTTTAATTTCCTCTAATTTATTGGATC
>BLYN01000158.1_pt1 | contig 22385 bp, 26 predicted proteins | sample 7848601 | NCBI WGS metagenome assembly BLYN01 (sample SAMD00058756, study PRJDB5105) | groundwater metagenome | biome: groundwater biome; feature: underground water body; material: groundwater | place: Japan:Gifu, Mizunami | collected 2014-06-26 | depth 300 m m
CGATCCTGTGCTGGGACCTGAGATGCGTTCAACCGGTGAAGTTCTCGGAATTGCGGACTCATTTGCAATGGCTTTCCATAAATCGCAGGTAGCGGCAGGTTTCGCACCTCCGCTGGAGGGCACAGCGCTGATAACCGTTGCTTCAGGCGACAGGCATCATGCTTTGCCCATCGCGAAAGAACTCGTTGATATGGGTTTTAAGGTCGTTGCCACAGAAGGTACTGCTGATTTCCTCAAAGAAAACGGGATAGATTGCGAATGCGTCAAAAAATTGCACGAGGGGCGGCCTAATATCGTCGATCTCATGAAAAACAGGCAGATCCAGTTCGTGCTAAACACCCCGGTCGGGAAACAGAGTGTCTATGACGACAGCTACATCCGTAAATCTGCCATTAGATACAAGATACCGTACTTCACGACCACTGACGCTGGCAGGGCAGCAGCCAGAGGGATCAGGGCAGCCAGGGAAAAAAGTATCGAGGTAAAATCACTTCAGGAATACCACACTTATATTAAATAGGATGCAGGGTTATTGAATTTTTGTCGGTCTGATTGGTTTATCTTTCAAAAATACTTGCTGGTTACTATAACTGATCCTGGCATAAAAACGAGTCACGGACTCCGCACTGGAAGGCGCGAAGCATCAGCGCCCATGCTCGATGTTTTTGCATTTTTGGAGGATCGATGAGGAATCCAGCCAGCCCCAGAAAACGCTTTAATAGCTTCCATTCCTGAAATTATTGGAAGTTTGGGCATCAGGCAATCACTTCAACTATTTTGGCAGAGGGCTTTGTCAAAAATGACTTAATTTCATCTTCACCCAATGACTCAAGACATGCCTGTATGGCTTCTTTGATATTTTCCAGCGCCTCTTCAATTGAGTCTCCCTGGGAAAAACAGCCTTGAAGGCTCGGGCAACTAACTACATAGCCCCCGACTTCTTCATCCTCTTCTATAACAACTTTAAGACGCATGTTATTCTTTATTAAAGTTTGTATATAAATATTTTATGCTTGTTGTGGTTTAATCATATTTTATTATATTATATGGATAATATTTTAGATTCGGCTCAGTCAATGGTTTCTTTGGTTACTTATTTAATTTTCATCGCTTCATGCTAAGGCCACTTGTGGTTCGCTTTCGTTTCGGGCTGTGGTTGCCGATATTAAAGTACTCCGCACGGTATCTCGCAATACCGCACTACCCGTTTTCTTCATGCAGGAGCAGACCCGCATGGTGGGATTTTAACCCTGGCGGACACACGCTGTTAATTTGCATTTTTCCAGCGTATTCTTCAGGTGTTCCGTTTTTTTTGCTTTCTCTCTTATGTTTCGAGGCACACGTCACAGCATACCCCGTACAAATAGTACGATGCCTGTATGTAGCGATTTCAAAAAAAAAAAGAGATATGATGGATAATACCCACCATCATTCCCTTCTTCTCACCATCAAGTATCCAGCGAACAGAATCCCGACAGCCAGTACAGCCGTAAATCCCGGAGTTTTTTCCGTGGGCTCCATGGTAGCGGTTTCCACGGGTGTCGCAGTCTTTACCGGGGTTTGAACCGGCGCTGCTAGCTTTGTTTCATCCGCGTGGCACGCTGCGCACTTCAATCCAGTCGCTGGGGTAAGCTTCCCTATCTTGTTGTAGGCATGGAGCTTGTCTCCATCGTGGCATTTTATACACTGGGGCACTACTACCTTGCCTTTTTCCTCGTGACATCCCTTGCAGTCCACCTTTGTGGCATGTATCACATGCGTTACCTCGGATCCAGCGGCTTTAGATCTCCCCCTGTGGCAGCTGTAGCATCCCGTCTTATCATCCACTGCTCCGTGGATGGTCGCCACGCTCGTGGATGGATGGCAGTTCTGGCATACGAGTATCATTTCGGGCGATTTAAGCGGTTTTACGATCGCAGGCGGGCTCTTGTGGCATTTCGGGCATGAAGCATCCTTCCCGTGCACTTCAACAAGGTCTTTATGGCAGTGTGAGCATACCGCATCGCTCATAAGGGTGTTATGGACCTGGGTTATAGTCTTGTGACAGTATGCGCATGTCTGGGTGGCAACCTTCCCGCCGTGTACCCGATGGATGGGTCCGTCATGGCATTTTGTGCAAACCGGGATCGATATTGATTGCTTGTCCCCGTGGCATGCCACGCAATCCACCGCTCTTTTGACATGTATTATGTGCGGAGTGTCAGCATGGCATTTCTTGCAATCGACATCCTTTGCAGTTAGCAATGATGCCTGGAAATTTTCTTCTGCTGCATACGCTACCATCGTGGCAGAAACTGCCATGACAAACAATAAACATATGATTTTTAGTTTTCTCATACCTGTACCCCGTTTTTATATTTTTAGTATACAGCAATGTATATTATACTTTCGTTTTCATCCCGCAGGCAGAATCACAAATTATATTACTACATCCTCTAATTCCTGTATCCCATGAGCACAGAGAAATCAAGAAAATTATTCGAGGAAGCAAAGAAAGTACTTCCAGGCGGCGTGAGCAGCCCGGTAAGAGCCATAAAACCGTATCCCTTTTACACTAAAAAGGCTAACGGCTCAAAGATAACTGACATAGACGGCAACGAATATATCGATTACGTCATGGGATATGGGCCTCTACTCCTTGGTCACAACCATCCCGCAATTAAGGAAGCGGTAATAAAACAGCTCTCTGACGGCTGGTTATACGGCACTCCAACAGAGCTTGAGGTAAAGCTTGCCAGGGAAATAATTGCCCTGTATCCAGGCATTGAAATGGCGCGCTTTGTATCCACGGGAACAGAAGCTACGATGGGGGCGCTGCGTGCTGCAAGGGGATTCACGAAAAAGAACAAGTTCATCAAAATTGAAGGAGGTTTCCACGGCGCCCATGAAGCGGTGCTGGTAAAAGCGGGTTCGGGCGCGACCACTCTTGGCACGCCTGACTCGGCTGGCGTACCTTCTGACTTCACGAAAAACACGCTTCAGGTATCTTATAATGATATTGAGGCGATGACAGATGCCATAAGAACTTACAAAGACGATGTCGCTGCTGTCATCATGGAACCTGTACTGGGGAATATCGGTCCAGTGCTTCCCAAAAAAGGATATCTCGAAGATGTCCGAAAAGTGACAGAAGAAAATGATGTCGTGCTCATCTTCGACGAGGTCATTACTGGATTCAGGCTCGCTATGGGCGGTGCACAGGAGTATTACGGCGTCACTGCGGACATGACAACCCTGGGTAAGATCCTGGGCGGGGGATTTCATATTGGCGTCATCGGTGGAAAACGCGAGATAATGGATAACATTTCGCCAGCCGGACCTGTGTATCAGGCAGGCACCTTCAACGGCAGCCCGGTCTCGATGACCGCCGGACTTGCAGTTATCAGCGCTCTGAAGAAAGAAAAAGTCCATGAGATAGTGAATAGAAAAGGCGATGCCATGCGAAAAGCGCTTTCTGATATTATCAGCGACCTGGGGCTTGATTATAGCGTGAGCGGCATTTCAAGCATGTTCAAGGTGTTCTTCGGCGATATGCCATATAATTACCAGGATGCCCTGAAATGCGATAAGGAAAAGTTCAATGCGTTCTTCAGGAAAATGCTTTCTAACGGCATCTTTCTTCCCCCGTCGCAGTTTGAGACGAACTTCCTGTCTCTTGCTCATTCACAGGACGATATAAATAAGACAGTTGAAGCTTATCAAAGGAACTTGAAGTCAATCACCCACACCTGATAGGTGTGGGCATGTCCCGTGAGGGATATGGGCAACAGGTTGACAAGGGGGCATAAGTAAAACAATGCAGCAGTTAGAAGAAAGAAATACATACACACCCACAGATATTCCGCACGTTAGTGGCAACTGTGATCTGTCATTAAACAGAGAGGAAACTCTCAGTGTGCCAGATTTAAAAACCTCTTCTAACAACTCCGATGCGTCTCTAATTGCGACAGAACACGCAAAGCAGAACTTGAGTGTATCTGCTGTCTATGTTCTAAACATGAGAGGACAACCACTCATGCCTACAACACCAAGAAAAGCAAAAAAGTTATTGAAGGAGGGGAAAGCAAAAGCAATAAAAAGAACACCATTCACAATCCAGTTAAAATACGCAACAGGCGAAACAAAACAGGAAATAACTCTGGGAGTAGATTCAGGATACGAAAATATAGGTATCTCTGCAATAACCGGAAAGAAAGAATTATATTCCGTAGAAGTAAAGCTCAGAACCGATATGGTCAAGCTCAATTCAGAACGAAGGCAATATCGCAGAGCAAGACGCAACAGAAAAACATGGTATAGACAACCAAGATTCTTAAACCGGAAAAAACCCGAAGGCTGGCTTGCACCATCAATCCAACATAAACTCGATAGCCATATTAAAATAATCAATAAAGTAAAACAACTTCTTCCGATAACGAAAATCGTTATTGAAGTAGCGGCTTTTGATATCCAGAAAATCAAGAATCCTGAAATATCAGAGATCGAATATCAGAACGGAATCCAGAAAGATAGCTGGAATGCCAGAGAATATGTGCTTCATAGGGACAATCATACCTGTCAGGCGTGTAAAGGGAAATCCAAAGACCCGATACTCCAAACCCATCATATTATATCAAGACAAATCAGCGGGGATGCACCAGATAACCTCTTAACGCTATGCGAAACCTGTCATGAAAAAGTCACAAAAGGCAAACTAAAACTGGATATTAAACTTCCAACGGGATTCAAACCGGAAACATTCATGTCAATCGTTAGATGGAAGTTGGTCAATATGTTAAAAGATGCTGGAAATATTGTAAATCACACTTATGGATATATCACAAAATTTAATAGAATAGCATTAGGTCTTGATAAATCTCATAATACTGATGCTTTTGTAATTGCAGGCGGTACTATGCAGGAACGAAGTTCCTTAAACTTTTTAATAAAACAGATCAGGAAATGCAATCGTAAATTATTCAAAGGCGACAGAAGCCATATCAAGAATACGGCTGCTCGGATAATTCATGGATTTCAGAGATTCGATAAAGTTCTCTGGAATAACATCGAGTGCTTTGTATTCGGAAGAAGAAAAACCGGATATTTCGAATTAAGAACACTTGATGGAACAAAAGTTCATGCCTCAGCAAAGGCAAAAGAACTCACATTATTAGAAACTGCTAACACGTTTTTAATAGCGACTTTGAAGCGGGGTACGCACCTCCACACTTTGAAAAGTGTGGTTTCCGCTACCCCTGCACCCCACGGAGTATTATGAACAAGGTTCCATTCAGGATAGGAACAAGAGGCAGCAAACTTGCTCTTGCGCAGGCTAACCTTGTAAAAGATATACTTGCAGAAAATGGCATAATCACTGAAATAAATATTATCAAGACAAGCGGAGATGCCTTCACCGACCGCCCACTTCATGAAGTGCAGGGTTTCGGTGTATTCGTGCGTGAAATAGATGATTCGATGCTTGCGGGTAATATCGATATCGCAGTCCACAGCATGAAGGACGTCCCCACCGACCGCCCTCCAGAACTTACGATTGCAGCAGTGATGAAGCGGGATTCGCCATACGATTTCCTGCTCACGCGCAACAACACGAATTTAAAGGACATACCGCAGGGAGCGACCATAGGTACTACAAGCCTCAGGCGGCAAGCGCAGCTTTTGCGTTCCAGACCCGACCTTCTCATAAAAGAACTGAGGGGGAACATAGACACGCGCCTTCGGAAACTCAAAGAAGGGCAGTACGACGGAATATTCATGGCAGAGGCAGGGCTTGAACGCATGAAATGGGATTTGCCCGGCGAGCGCCTTGACCCTGATGACTTCGTCCCGTCAGCGAACCAGGGCACAGTGGTCATAGTCACAAAAAAGGATTCAGAAGCAGAAGTAGCGGTTAAAATGCTGGACAACGATAGAACGCGGCTTGAGACGCGGATAGAACGGATAATCATCGGGATACTTGGCGGCGGATGCCTTGTGCCCATCGGGGCTTTTGCACAGACAGAGGGTAATGAGATACATGTACGCACAGAAGTGCTTTCAGTGGATGGAAAACGCTGCGTAAAAATAGATGAATTTATAAACCCTGCGGATTATGAAAAGGAATCAGAACGCATCGGGAACGAGCTCAAACAAAAAGGCGGAGGCAGGCTCGTTGACGAGGCAGTTAAAATGTTCGCGTCAAAACGAGGAAATAATGACAGGTAAAGTATATCTTGTGGGCTCAGGTCCTGGTGACCCCGAATTGTTGACGATCAAGGCAAAGCGACTGATCGAGAGCGCAGAGGTTATCCTGTTTGACCAGCTTCCTGGCAAGGCGATCCTTAACATGCTTCCGGAAACCGCTGAGAGAATAGACGTGGGAAAATATGCCGGGGACCACAAGCTTTCCCAGTGGCAGATAAACGAACTCCTTGTGAAGCGGGCAAAGGAAGGAAAGTTAGTGGTGAGGCTCAAAGGAGGAGATCCCTATCTTTTCGGGCGCGGGGGCGAGGAGGCGGAAGTGCTTGTAAAGGATGGTATTGAGGTCGAGGTAGTGCCTGGCATCACTTCAGCCATCGCAGTACCTGCTTATGCGGGAATTCCCGTCACCCACCGCGATTATGCCTCAATGGTGACCTTTATCACAGGTCACGAGGACCCTACAAAGGAAGAGACAGGTCTTGACTGGGAGCTTCTGGCGCGCTTTGAGGGCACGCTTGTTATCCTTATGGGCGTGAGCATGCTTGAGCGCAATGTGAAAGAGCTTACCAAGCATGGGAAATCCATAGATACACCTGTTGCTGTTATCGAACGCGGAACGCGTCCTGACCAGAGGGTTACTGTGGGAACGCTTGCAGATATCGTTGGTATTTGCAAAAAGCGAAAAGTTAAGGCGCCTGCAATCACAGTTATTGGTGATGTGGTAAAGCTGCACAGGGAACTGTGTAGAGAGTGAGATACGCCACTTCGAAGAACCGCCATATACTAAAAAATTTTACAGAGCAAAGAATTTTGAATTAATACTATCATTGGATAGGATCAAGGAGATCGTATCGTTGGAGGAAAAATAATGCAGATGATGGAAAAAGTCCTGAAGACCGTGGAGTAAGACCGTGCTATCTGATTCAGAAAAAGATGCCCTGAAAAAGAAATTTGCGGCGCTCGTCAACGATGTGGAGCTTGCGGTCTTCACGCAGGAACTTGAGTGCCAGTTCTGCAAAGAAACGCGGGAGCTTGCGCTTGAACTTGCTACCCTGTCCCCAAAGATAAAAACAAAAGTGTATGACTTCGTCAAAAATGGGGACGAGGACATTAAATACAACATAAAGAAAATTCCCGCCATCGCCATCATCGGGAGCAGGGATTATGGTGTCAGGTATTACGGCGTGCCTGCTGGTTATGAATTTGCAGCCTTTGTAGATGATATCATAGATGTTTCCCGGGGCGAGACATCCTTATCAGAAAGCTTAAAGAAAAAGGTCGCAGAGATAAAAAAACCAGTTCATCTGCAGGTGTTCGTCTCTCCCACATGCCCGTACTGCCCGAAAGCTGCCAGGCTCGCGCACCAGTTCGCAATCGAAAATGAGGTGATACGGGCGGATGTCATCGAGATGACAGAATTCCCTCATCTTGTGCAGAGGTACAGCGTGATGAGCGTCCCGCATGTCGTGATCAACGAGGATACATCTTTCGTGGGAGCGCAGCCGCCGGAGGTTTTTATTGAACAGATAAATCTTGCGCTGCAGGCAAGCTATAATCCGATGTATTCATAAACGTAATTTCGTCCTTTCTAAAATTTCCTACTTTATTTTCCATCAGCCCTTAGCCAGTTTTCGCCACATCCTTCTTTGCCTTTATAACGAACTCATCCGCAAACAGATTCTTCCACAGAACAGCCATCCTGTACCACAGGAAATTCAACCTCTCCTTATAAAAATATATACTGGGGGTGACATCAAGCCAAACGATATTGTATCCGGCATCGGCAGCTAACTTTTTTGCTGAATTCAGGTTATAAAAATGCAGGTGTGTCTTATCAAACACACCGCTGTCCGCATACTCGAACTTCCCGGAAAAGATGGTCAGCCTGGAGTGCCAGTTCAAAACCCTCCTCATTGAGATATCTTTTCATCTCCTTCAATACTTTTATGGGCTCCACCATGTGCTCAAGAACGTTGCCCATGATTATGCAGTCGAAAAACCCCTCATCAAAGGGCAGCACAGTTCTTTCGATATCGGTATTTAGCATCTGTTCGCATTTGCCCCCGGCTATGCATGCCATTGCCGTGTCCTTCTCCACGCAGTAGACATGGCATTTTTTTTTCATGGTAAGGATGTTGGCAAGCCTGCCGTCCGCGCAGCCTATCTCAAGCACCCTTGAGCCCCGGGGTACCTGTCTGAATATCTTGCAGCGTGAGGTAATGGTATCGAGGTACATCGTCTAACCCTGTCTGACAGACTTGAAATGAGGTCTTTTCCAGTACACCGTTTTGTTTAGATTTATCAGCACTATCACATCATTGAAAGATTTTTATGTACCGCAATGATAATAAATGTCTCTAATGAATTCTGCAGCAAAAAAAACCAAAAGCATTTATACAAAACAATAGATTTGGGAACCATAAAAATGCAAATAATGAATATTCGATATAAGAACAGTTCAGTCAACATTATAGAGAATGTTTATGAACCTTCAGAAGATTCTTTTCTTCTTGCAGATGCGGCGTTATCTGAAATAAAAGGATCCGAACGTTTACTGGAAGTAGGATGTGGAAGCGGATTAATATCTGCTGTTATTAAGGCTAATACAGACGCAAGCGTCATAGGCATAGATATTAACCCTTATGCTGTTAAATGTTCAAGAGATAACGGGGTTGAAGTAATAAGAGGAGATATAGTAAGCTGCATTAAAGGACGTTTCGATTTAATTATCTTCAATCCCCCATATCTTCCAACAAAAGAAAACGAAAGAGAAATTGGGTGGATTAATGCTGCCCTTGATGGAGGACATGACGGCAGAAAGGTGATATACAGATTTCTCGAAGATGCAGGCAGATGTCTTGTTCGGGGCGGGAAGATATTGATGCTCGTTTCATCGCTTAGCGGGATCGATGAAATAAAATCAAGGATAGTTTCTCTTGGCTACGCTGTAGAAGATAATCGGCATGAAAAGTATATGTATGAACAACTAACGATTCTTTCAGCTTCAAAGATGTAATCTGAAGCTATTTATACATCTATCTCAGCGAATCTGTCTATATCAGTTCTGTGACCCCAGATATCTCCGACCATCAACTTTATGTTTTTCATTTTTAAAAACGCTTTTGTCGTGTTTGAAATTGTTTTCTGGTATGAAGATGGCAACTGTATCCTTTTCAGTTTAGTACTTCTTTTTACGAGTTCGAAAATGTTTTTTTCAGAGGGTCTGAAACAAAAGTGGACATTTTCTTCATTAGTGTCAAAATCTTTCAGGTCTTCTTCAGAGCCAATAATTCTGAAAACAACTTTCATAATTAGTATTTAGTAATACTACTATTTATATTTTTTTATTTTTGGAAAACTTTATCTCACATGCACACAAAACTCATCAAAAAATGAGAAGTTACTATGAAAAAGAAATTCACTCAAGTATATCAATTCAAGATTACCCTGTTAGGTATCAGACCACTGGTTTAAAAGTTAAAATAGAGCTGCCAGATGATGACGATTTTGGCAGGAAGGTCTTCAAAGGATGGAACCAGAAAATCGCCGACTATTTTTCCATGGAAAATCCATCTGCTGATTACATATACGATTTCGGCGATAGCTGGGAACACAAAATACAACTGGAAAAGATACCTCCCAGAGAGAAAAACGTAAATTATCCGGTATGAGCACTTGAAAAAACCAAGTAAAATTCAAGTGAATTGAAATGAAGCAGGTCGGTACAGACTATGCAAACACAAAGGAAGTAGAAGCATACGATGGAATTAGGAATCACCCAAAACAGTCCTTTCTATACCCGCATTCCCCACAAAAATGAGCCCTCCACTCATCGATAATCCCTGGAAGTTTATCCGATATCGCCTTCCACGAAACTACCATACCGGGTTTGAGTTCCAGAAGCCTGAGGGCATCCCTGTCCTGAAGTTGTATCATTTCGTCCGAGTATTCCGGACTTTTACATCTGTCATCCTTCAAATAAGGGCACCTTGCACAGACATCGTCCGGTCCTTTGACTGTTTCTATGTTTTCCTTTTCGATGACTGAATAGATGTTCCTGATGAAATCCTCTGAATAGCCTTCTCCTCTGAAGAAATTGAGGCAGATGAGATGGTGACCGCGGAGTTTTGCCCTTTTTTTTGGTGAATTTGAAGTCATTCACTTGCTAATTCTCTAAAAACTGTTAGTTTATGTTCAATATTCTCGTTCTTGATCAAATCCTTAATTGGAAATTCATTTCTGATTACATCAATAAATATTTTTGCTGTTCGAGAATAATTCGGTTGTTTTCTATATGAATGTTTGGTTTTGATGCTCAAATATGCAATTCCATCTTCCGCTTCTATTATTACTTTTGAGTCATGAAAATCCCTTTCGGCTCATACCTTGTGACCGCAGGATTAAGCTATGTGCTGGACTACATCGAGACCTTTCTTCTCAATAAAATGAACTTCTCGACCCTTGTCGCTACGAAAGCCTCGCGGGTCGTGCATGCTGCAAGAGGAAGGTCGATAGCTGAGTTCGGGCTGCGCCGCGCTCAGGGGGACGGGCATCTTGAAGCCACCCGCGCCACGTATATCGGAGGATGCGCCTCCACGTCCAATGTGCTTGCCGGGGAAAATCTGTCGAATTTGCCTGATATATATAAAAAGCTTGAGAGTTAGAAGTGCAAAAACTATTAGAACGAAGTAATTCTCTTGCAAAGAGTCAAATCGAGAAAGTGTTTATAAATCTGAATAATATATAAGAGTATAACAATGAAAGCAATCCTTTTTAACCCTTTTTCCGGCGCTTCAGGCGACATGATAATAGCATGTCTTATCGACTTCGGGGCAGATGCAGGCAAGGTTAAGGAGGCTATGGAAATTTCTGCTGATGTGGAGGTCGAGGTTACAAGGACAACCAAAAAAGGCATCGCTGCAACTGCGGTCAATGTATCCACGAAAAAAGATGGAAACCTGAAACTTTCGGAAATAATAAAGCGCATCAGTTCCCTCTCTCTTCCTGGTGATGTTATTTCGGATGCAGTCTCGGTCTTTAACATCCTTGGCAAATCTGAGTCAAAAGTCCACGGCGTGCCTCTTGAAAAACTCCATTTCCATGAACTCGGTCAGGAAGATGCAATTGCAGATATCGTGGGGGCCTGTATTGCTTTTCATGACCTCGGACTCAAGGAGCACAGGGTTTACTGCACACCCATTTCCGTGGGTGAAGGATTCATTGAGTTCTCACACGGGAAATTCCCTGTGCCTGCCCCCGCTGCGCTTGAAATTTTGAAGGAATATTCACTGCCCTGGAAGACCGGACCTGTGGAAGGTGAATTGCTCACACCCACGGGCGCAGCGCTGCTTGCTCATTTCGTGAACGAGAAGGGGGAATGCCACCCTATGAGAACGGAAAGGATAGGTTACGGAGCAGGGAGCATGGAGAGCGCGGTTCCAAATGTCCTGCGGGTAATAACCGGGGAGATAGATGATGCACTGATCTCTGACAGCATAGAGATGCTTGAGACCAATGTGGACGATGTAACTGGTCAGGTCCTGGGGAACCTGATAGATGAGCTTCTCGCAGCAGGAGCAAGGGACGTATGCATAATACCTGTCACCATGAAAAAAGGGCGAAGCGGTCACATCATCCAGGTGATTGCAAAAACCGGGGATTCCGAGGCTCTTGCGAGGAAAATAATCGAGGAGACCGGCTCGCTGGGGATAAGAATAATCCCTGTTAAGCACAGGCTGATAGCGCAGAGGGAGATGGATAAGGTAGAAATAACGATAAATGGCAGAGTATTCACAATAGCGGTAAAGATCGCAAGGGATATGCGCGGTGTGCTTTTGAATATATCAGCAGAATTCGAAGATTGCAAAAAGGCTGCCCAGGTGTCAGGTGTTCCGGTAAAAGACGTTATCCGGCACGCAGAGGAAGAGGCGCGGAAGAGCTGTTCCTGAATAACTGATATTCAGTTACCGAATACTGTTATTCAAAGGTCCCGGGAAGCTTCCCGAGGGCTTCCTCGATATCCGCCACCATCTTAAAAGGTATCCCCACAACGAGTTCGTCATCCGCATACATGCTGTGCTTTCGCGAACCCTTGCAACCTAAGGATACTCCGGGCACACCCTGCATGGGATATGCAGTACAGTCGCTGCATACCGAGGCGATGCCGCCCGTCCTTATTTCAACCGGGTCACCATGCGCATATGTATATGCCTGAACGAGCCTCATGGCGCGCTCGGGTTTCAGGAAAAGGATAAGGATATCGAAATCCCCGCCTTGGTAAGGGGTTATTTTCATTGAGCTTTTTCTATTTTCGAGCCTGTGAAGAGAAGAAACAGCGCGCTTTGCAGCATGTCTGTTTTTATACCGCCCTGAGTCAAAATAGTAATCCTCAGGGCTTGTTCCCGTTTCTCCAAGCACGTATGCACCCACTTTGCAGCCCTGAGTTCTAACAAGGAAAGACTCCCCATATCGAGCCTTCTGGATAAGCTCGCAGTATAAACGGGAAGAGCCTTCTCCATTTTCTCCGGTAAAAAGCAGGCTTACAGGACTACCTTTATCCATCAATCCGGTAATATATCGCAACATACGTGTTAATTGTAGTCCGGATAAAAAGGTTTTTGCCTGGTTTTAGAGACTTGATTATTTCTTCCAGAACGAAGGGACGAAAAGCACGAGCACGGTCATAACTTCAAGTCTCCCGATCCACATATTGAGTATAAGGACTAGCTTCCCGACAACATGCAGCGACGCAAAATTCGACATTGGACCCACATGTGCGCTCAGACCCGGACCCACGTTACCAAGTGTCGTCGCTGATGCGCTGATGCTGCTCATGAAATCAAGACCGAGCATGCTCAGGACAAGTGAACTTCCCACGAATACCAGCAGATAAAGGATAAAGAAAGAGAAGATAGCCTGCATCACATCTTCGGGGATGACAGTATCCCCCAGCCTTATAGGTCTTACCATCTTGGGATGGATGGATTTGTATATCTCCCGGGCGCCGTACTTCATGAGCAGTACAACGCGCACTACCTTGAGCGCCCCGCCGGTGGAACCCGCTGACCCTCCCACGAACATAAGCAGCAGCAGGATAAGCTTCGTAGATTCAGGCCACTGGCTGAAATCCGTGGATGAAAAACCCGTGGTCGTAAGGATGGAAACCACCTGGAATGATGCATACCTGACCGCTTCTTCTATCGTTTTACCCACCCCCCAGAGATGCAGGGCGATGACTGCGGTCGATGTAAGAATTATCATTGTATATACCTGAAATTCCCTGTCGCTGATGAGGGACTTCCAGTTCACGTTCAGCGTACGATAGAACAGGTTGAAGTTCGATCCTCCTATGAGCATGAAAACAAGAATTATGAGTTCGATGTTGATGCTGTCATATGCTCCGATGGACTGGTTATTTGGAGAGAAACCACCAGTGGCAAGCGTGGAGAAGGAATGGACTGTGGCGTCATACAATGTCATGCCTGCATAATAGAGAAGCCCGATCTCAATGACTGTGAAGATGATGTAGACCCCCCAAAGGATCTGAGCAGTGTCTTTCAGTCTGGGTTTTAATTTATCCTTTATCGGACCCGGGGCTTCGGACCGGAACATCTGCCTTCCAGCCACAGCTATCCTGGGCAGTATCGCCAGTACAAGAACAATGATACCCATGCCTCCGAGCCACTGGGTCAGTCCTCGCCAGAAAAGGATGCTTCTTGAATATATCTCGATATTAGGCAGAATGCTTGAACCGGTAGTGGTGAACCCGGACATGGATTCAAAAAGGGCGTCAACCGGAGAAAGACCTGCCAGAAGGAAAGGTACTCCTCCGAATACCGCAGCCATGAACCAGCCCAATGCCACTATTAAAATGCTCTCCCTGTGGGAAAGCTCCTCGAATTCTGCCTTGAATATCTTTTCAAGCAGTAGACCTGCAAAGAACGTCAGGATAGACGAGAACGCAAAGATCCGTATGGAATCGGGCTCATGATAATACAGCGCTACAAGAAGCGGAGCCAGCATGGAAATGCCCAGGAACTTTATCACTGTCCCGAGTACGTTCAAAACGACCCTGTAGTCCATGAGCATTCAAATACGGGTTTGTTTTATTAAATCTTTGGGAGATGAGGAAAAATATATAACGAATCGCAGAAAAGAGGTAAGATGAGTGGAAGTAAAACAAGGTGAAAATATGGCAAAACTTGCGATAATATACGGCACCGGTTTCGGGAACACGGGCATCATGGCAAAAGCCATCGAGGAAGGGGCTAAGAGCGCGGGGCTTGAGGTCATGATAACGAAAGTGGAGGAAGCCACACCGGCAGATGTGGAAAAGGCGGATGCAATAGCAATAGGTCTGGCTACTTACAAGGGCGCCGGAATGCCAGCGGTCATCAAATACGTGGAAAGTCTGGGAAAAGTCCCTCTGAAGAACAAAGTTGGAATAGCCTTCGGGTCATACGGATGGAGCGGAGAGGGACCGATAGTAATAACAAATATGCTCAAAGGCTATGGAATGAACGTGATCGAGCCTTCATTAAGGATAAAACGGATTCCTGGGGCTGAAGGTATAGAGGAGTGCAGGAAGCTGGGGAAGAAGATAGCGGATATGGTCAGCCTGGATAAATGATATTATTGAGGTTATTGACAAAAATTATCTTACATTATATCCAAGTGATTTCATTAATCTTTGAGCGTGACGAACAGAATATTCAAGATTCAAAACATCTTTCAGGTATTTCACTACCAATGTGCCATCCCATTCGGGCTGTGCATATCCTTTTTTTATAGGTTTTTGTGAGATAACTAAACGCAATTCTTCTTTTTGTTCAATAGTGATTCGTTGTTTTCTCCCTGTATGGGGATCATCAAATAAACCTTCCAACCCGTACTTATTTACACGTTCTACCAACTTATAAATCTGGCTTCTACTAAAATTATGTCTATCGCTTATTGTTTTGATCTCTTCGTTATTGATTACTTCCTGGAGAATTGCTATTCTGAATCCAATTCTCGCATTTGGATAAAGGGTAAGGTTATTTCTCAGACTATCTTTTGAAATTTCAGCGTTTTTTATGGTGAGTTTAGTTTGACGCATAACGTATTATATATGGTCGTTCTACTATATGTAGTTTATTATTTGTCGCTAAATTTTATAAAGTTGATCACTCATAGTAGTTGGAATCTATGTATAAATACAATGTAATAAAATTGTTTCTGATCGGGCAAGAGACATTGTAATTAGAAAAATTTATTCATTGTGTTGAATTAAATTAAAATAAGGATTATTTTTTATACTTGTATGGCGAAGGTATTGATGATATAATGTGATTTCTTTTCGGCATAAGCACGACCAGCATCACTGCCGCTACAAGCGCGGTGGCGCTCCCGAAAAGGAACGGGGCGCTCGCCCCTGCGTAATCCCACAGCAAGCCTGCGATTATGCTCGAGATAAGCGCCATAAGCCCTGTCGCAGTATAGTATAAACCAATAGCAGTTCCTCTTTTATCCGTGGGGACAAGGTCAACAGCATAAGCCTTGCTCACCCCGTCCGTCATGGCGATATAAAAACCGTATATGGCAAAGAGGATCCATACGAGGTATCCGGCGTTCGCAACTGCAAAACCCAGGTAAACCAGGGAGAATATCAGGAAACCCCCAATCATCACGTTCCTGCGCCCTATCCTGTCAGAGAGCATACCGGCAGGCATTGAAGCGAGGGAATATGTGATGTTATATACCACATAGGTCAGTATGACCACTGCGACTATCCCGAAGGAGTGGAAGGTCGATGTGATAATGGCAGGAACGCCACCGAATTTCTCAAAGATATCATTTGTCCGCAGTATCAGGAAGGCGTTGCTTGAATTGCCTATCGCGAAGATGATAGATATCAGGATAAAAGTCTTGAAATCGCGGCTGAAATCCGAGAGTTTGAACACAAAGCCCTCTTTTCTCTCACCCTTTTTCTCCGTAACGAAAAATATCAGGAGCAGAACGCTGATAAGAGCGGGAATGAAAGCTATCAGGAATATCTTTCTGTAATTCCCATCAAGATAATAAAGCAGCAAGAGCAATATGAGCGGGCCGATGACTGCGCCCAGAGTATCAAGCGCGCGGTGGAACCCGAAGGCTTTTCCCCTATACTGCGCATCTGTGGAGTCCGCGATGAGTGCATCCCTCGCAGAGGAGCGAAGCCCTTTCCCGAACCTGTCAAGGAAACGAGCAGCAAGCACGAAATGCCATGTTGCTGCAAACGCCAGCAGTGGCTTTGCGACAGTGGAAAGGCTATATCCGTATATCACAAAAGGTTTTCTTTTCCCTGATTTATCGGAGAGCCATCCAGACACCACTTTCAGTATGCTGGCTGTACTCTCGGCGATACCTTCTATAAGACCAACTACTGACATCGGGGCGTGAAGTACTGCAGTGAGGAAGATCGGGATTATCGGGTACAGCATCTCGCTGCTGATGTCTGTGAAAAAGCTCACAAGGCCGAGGGCGAATACGTTCTTCTTGACGCCTTTGATGATGTCTTTTTCCATATAGTAGCCTTTTAGAACCCGTCTATTGTTCTATTCTTATTTTAATTGATTGGGTGCCTCATCTCATTCTTCCACAGGTGCACGATGCTCTGTCTTTCTATTATGAACACAGGGAAGAATTGGACATAGAGATCAGACAACGAAAAGAGGAATTAAAAAGATTACGCAAAAAGTTCAGTTCTTGAAGGTTTGAAGCGCAGGGATTAACAGGGCTTTTTGTGATGATAGGACTGGTAGCCGCAGCAGTATTCGTGATGAGGCGCTGAGAAGCGCCCTTCACTTCTTTACCCTTTTTTATTTCGTGAATTTTCACTATTTCTACAAGTAAGGATAGCTATCCATTTTCTGCCATGTTCTCTATCCCATGCGTAGAACGGATAATATCTACCATATACCCCCTCTTCTTATCATCTATGCACTTTGATATCTCCTGAATAAAAGAAGCAGTTTTGGTATCAAAATACTTCTCTCCACACCTCTTGCAGACCTCTACTGGGACATCTTTTACAACAACGCCCCCTACCTCTACGTTCACAAGGGATAGTTCCACAGGTCCTTTGCACATATAGCATGTTTTCATATTATTTAGCCTTAAAGTTATCTCTTGTACAATATTCATATAGTAATTTTACCCTCTGTCCCCATGTACAATCAACGCTCTGCATGGTACTCGTTCATCGATTTTATCGTGAGTTCTCCTTTCTTCATCGCCTCAATAGCATCCGCCGCAGCCAGCGCAGCCTGTATGGTCGTAATATATGGCACACTGAAATCCACAGCAGCGCGCCTTATCTGGAAACCGTCCTTCACGGTCTGCTTGCTCCTGGGAGTATTTATTATAAGGTCCACTTTCTTTTTATGGATGAGGTCAACGATATTTGGCCCACCCTCGCTCACTTTGTTTATGACATCCATCTTTATCCCGTTCTGGGATAAAAATTTCGCAGTGCCTCGCGTGCCTATCAGGTGCAGCCCTGCCGCTTGCATCTTTTTAGCCACTCTTGTGATATGCGGTTTATCCTCATCGCGTATTGACATGAACACAGTACCTGAAAGCGGCAGGATGTTATCAGCTGCCCATTGAGCTTTGAAAAACGCCCGCCCGAAATCATAATCTATCCCCATCACTTCACCAGTGCTTTTCATCTCAGGACCCAGCACCGGGTCTGCCCCCGGGAGTTTATCAAAGGGCAGTAGCACTTCCTTCACTGAAACGTGTTTCGTGACGGGGTCGCCCTTGAACCCGAGTTCCTTCAGTGTATGACCTGCCATGACCCGTGCTGCTATTTTAGCAAGCGGCAGCCCGACAGCCTTGCTAACGAACGGGATCGTACGGCTTGACCTTGGATTAGCTTCAAGCACATACACCACGCCGTTCTTGGTTGCCATCTGGATATTCACTATCCCTACAACGCCAAGAGAAAGTGCTATCTTCTTAACATAATCGCGAACAATAGCAAGTATTTCAGGCTTCAGGGACTGCGGAGGGATGACGCAGGCAGAGTCACCGGAATGAATGCCCGCCTCTTCGATGTGCTCCATTATCGCTCCGATAAGCACTTCCTTGCCATCGCAAATGGCATCTAGATCTATTTCTGTGGCATTGTCGAGAAAATCATCAATAAGAACCGGGTGCTCATTGGATACCCTGACAGCCTCTTTCAGGTACCTCTCGAGGTCCTTATCATCATATACGATCTCCATCGCGCGCCCGCCGAGAACGTATGAGGGGCGCACAAGCACAGGGTATCCGATCCTTTTTGCTTCGTTGAATGCTTCGCTGTAATTGGTGGCGCAGCCCGCCTCTGGCTGGAGGATTCCCTGCTGTTTCATCATTGCATTGAAGCGACCCCTGTCCTCTGCGATATCCATGTTATCAGGTGTGGTGCCGAGGATGACGGTGTTCAGATCCGTCCTGCGGTCAAGTTCTTTCTTAAGCGGGATGGCAAGGTTCACAGAAGTCTGCCCTCCGAACTGCACCATCACGCCGTAAGGGCGCTCCCTGTCTATCACGTTCATGACATCTTCAAGCGTGAGGGGCTCAAAGAAGAGCTTATCAGAAGTATCGTAATCTGTGGACACTGTTTCAGGGTTATTATTTATTATATGAGTCTCAATGCCATCTTCCCGCAGCGCAGTGACCGCGTGCACGGTGCAGTAGTCGAACTCGATGCCCTGCCCGATGCGGATAGGACCTGAACCTATAATCAGCACTTTCTTCCTGTTCGAAGGAATGACCTCGCACTGGTCTTCGTATGTAGAATAATAATATGGCGTGGCAGCCGCGAACTCTGCGGCGCAGGTATCTACCATCTTGTAGGTGGGAATGATGCCGTGCTCTCTACGCATGTCGTTAATTTCTTCACGCGTTCTGCCGCAAAGTCTGCCTATCTTCTCATCGCTCAAACCCATGCGCTTTGCTTTTCGAAGAGTGTCAATAGAGAGGTCATTCTTTACCGTATCCTCCATTTCGATAATGTTCTGTATCTTCCGAATGAAGAATGGGTCGATATTCGTCATTCTACATATTTCATCACTCGCCATGCCGTTTCGCAGCGCCTGGTATATGACAAATAAGCGTTCATGCGTGGGATGGCGCAGTATGTCCATTATTTCTTTATCGCTCCACTCTTTGAACCCGAAATACATGTCAACTTCAAGCGAGCGGACGGCTTTCTGGAGCGCCTCTTCAATTGTTCGCCCGATTGCCATCACTTCACCAGTACTTTTCATGGCTGTCGTGAGATGCATATCTGCTGTCACGAATTTATCAAAAGGCCAGCGCGGTATCTTGACAACAGTGTAATCTATTGTGGGTTCAAATGATGCTGGTGTCTTCCTGGTGATATCGTTAGTTATTTCATCAAGCGTCATGCCGATAGCGATCTTGGCAGTGACGCGCGCTATTGGGTAACCGGTTGCCTTTGAGGCAAGGGCTGATGAACGCGATACGCGGGGGTTAACCTCCACGATCCTGACCTCATCTTCACATACTGCGAACTGGATATTGCATCCTCCTTCGATACCGAGAGCCCTGATAATCTTAATAGAAGCGCTTCGAAGCTTCTGGTGGTCTGCGTCCGATAAGGTCTGCGAGGGCGTGACGACGATGGACTCGCCCGTGTGTATCCCCATGGGGTCGATGTTCTCCATGTTGCATATCACGATGCAGGTGTCATTCCTGTCGCGCATGACCTCGTATTCGAATTCCTTCCATCCGATGATGCTTTCTTCTATCAGCACCTGATGGATCCTGGAGCGTTCAAGCCCGCGCTCTGTTATCTCAAGGAGCTGTTCCCGCGTGTACGCTATGCCGCCTCCCGCGCCTCCCAGGGTGTATGCAGGGCGGATGATGAGCGGGAGCCTGAGTTCTTCGATCAGCGCCTCTGCTTCTTCAAGAGTATTCACAGCCTTTGATCGCGGGACTTTTTCGCCGATACTTATCATTTTTTGCTTGAAGAGGTGGCGGTCTTCCGAGTCTTTTATTGCCTGAAGGGATGTGCCCAGAAGTTCCACATTGAATTTTTCGAGGATGCCCATCTCAGCAAGTTCAGAGGTAATATTGAGCCCGGTCTGTCCGCCAAGTCCGGCTATGATGCCATCTGGTCTTTCTTTTTCGATTATCTTTGCTATTATCTCTGGTTCAAGGGGTTCGATATAGATGGCATCAGCCATGTCGGTGTCTGTCATTATGGTTGCAGGGTTGCTGTTGACAAGGACGACCTTTATTCCTTCTTCACGCAGAGAGCGGCATGCCTGGCTTCCTGAAAAATCAAACTCTGCCGCCTGCCCTATCATAATGGGACCCGAGCCTATGAGCAGAACTTTTTTGATGTCGGGTCTTTTGGGCATTGTACCTCTGTTTCAGGCTAAATGGCAAGACCTGTTATTAATTCTATCCATTAGAAGCAAAGCATCGGAACTATTTGTGCAGGGTTAGTGCAGTGAACAGCGTATCCTCCTGTTATCTTTCTATATGGTTGCGGCTGAAGGGGCAACTGAAGGAGCGCAGAGTTGGCAAACAGTGTTCATGTTTTTATATGTTGTTTGCCAATTTTGGATAACGTTTCCAGCATAAAAGAAGTTCTTGCGAAACAAGAACTTGGGTGAGTGCCATAAGACACAAACCTTTTATGCTGTGTTATACGCCGTATGACCAAGAGACTCATTCCTCCTTCCACTCCTCTATCTCTGCCCCTATTTGCTGGAGAGTCTCTTTTACCTTTGTATCCAACGTGGTTCTATCAAACTCCCCCTCTGTTTTTGCCTTAATCTCGATGGTAATCTCTGGCGGGAGTCCCTTCTCTTTTAATGGTCGAATTACACCAGTTATTAGTGAAGATAACCTATCCCATGGAATTTTAGCCTTAAAGGTCAACATTTTGACTAATCTTACTTTCTTTTCTCCCTCTTCCAATCCCACGGCTCATCTTTCTTCTCTTCTCTCTTCGCCTCCGTCTCTTTCATCTTCTTTGCTGCTTCCCCCCGCAAAATAACAGAATCCATCGTTGGAGAAAACTCTTGCTTGTAGTAAACTTCTGAGCCTTCTCTAACTCCGAGTTGATTGGCGATTTCACCCCACGGTGTTCTCCCCTTTATCGGGTCTGGGTACGTTCCAACAAAAACCACAACTTTTGCATTTTTTGGCTTCGGAAGTTTTGAGATAAAATCGAGATGCTTCACTTTCTCCCTGTTCTCTACAGCATGGTATAATGCCAGAAGCGCATGGGTTTTTCCGCCGCCGAAAGGGGTCTGGAGTTGAATTACGGGGTCGCCTTTGCCTCCGTTAAGGCGTGAGAGCACATTCTCAAGGAGGTTCTCTAACCCATGGGTAAGATAGGTCTTCTGGAAAAATATACTCGCATCCTTGTATTCTAAAGGTGCTTTACCATAGAAAACATCCCCTAAATCAGCAGCAAAAATAGCCTCGCTCAGTTTTCCTCCTCGTCTTTAGGCTCAGGCGTGAGCGCAGCATAGATAGAGGCCCTTGAAGAGGCAAGAGGTCTTCTTGCCCACCAGATGTGAAGCGTAGAGATGTGCCCGTGTCTTATATTCTTCTCACGAGCGGATTCCTCGCTCACTTCTTTTACAGGGAAGTCTGCTTCGATGAAGGATTTCATTTAAATTCCTCTGAGATTGCCTTCACCATTTTCTTTGCTCGAATGAGTAATTCATTTACTTCCTCTACTGTTGGTTTGTCTTTAAAAAAAGGATACTTTGCCTCAAAATAAAAGACCGTAGCTTCCTCACATAAACTTCGGAATTCCTCCAGCCTTTGAGAATATCTCACAGCTTCGTCTAAAAGCTCCGGCAAATCATGAATCTTTTTAAGCTTCCAGCACTTAGCAAGTAAATATCCTTTAAGATACTTTTCAATAGCCTGCTGGACATGCATGGCAGATATCTCTGTGTCCCCACCATGTGCCAAGAGAATTTCGACGGTTTTTAGGTCTGCATCAGCTTTTCTAAACCAATCAACAGGTATTACAGATTCTTTATCTCGCATAGAGCACTTTTCCTTTATTGATAATCTGCTCAAAGAATTGGTCGCCAATCTGTAGCCGATCTTGAAGTTCTTGTGGAGTAACAACAAAAGGGGAAAAAGCGATACCTGTGCCCTTCCTGATTTCTGAGATGATGCGACATACTTCAGCCCACCTCTTA
>BLYN01000107.1_pt1 | contig 21279 bp, 27 predicted proteins | sample 7848601 | NCBI WGS metagenome assembly BLYN01 (sample SAMD00058756, study PRJDB5105) | groundwater metagenome | biome: groundwater biome; feature: underground water body; material: groundwater | place: Japan:Gifu, Mizunami | collected 2014-06-26 | depth 300 m m
CTTCGCCTGCCTTCAGGCTCATATCGTGCGTAGTAAGCTGGATTTTGGTTAAGGAGGTAATGAAATGGGAAAAGAAACGGCATCATTTGATTACGAAGAAGAGAAAGAAGTTCACTTGGGATTAGTTCAAGGACTCTGATTAGATGTTCTCTACAGATCGTTGGTTCATTTCCGCTTATCCTCAACTGACGCAATTTTTTTCTTTTTGCTATAGCAATGAGTTTACGAGCAACCTCTTCGGGAGAGTAGAAGTGACCGCATTCCTGCGGTCTTGTAGCCATCTTCCATGACCAGCAGAAGACGCATCTAAGGCAGCAGCCGACACAGTCTGCGGTTGATATGCCGCCATAGAATCTCGAAGACCTGAAGCGGTAGTATTTTCTCTGGTTATTTTTGCATACGATATTTCTGGTGAGTTCAGCCAACTCAACAGGGTCGAACATAAGTAAATACTCACTACATCAAGGAGCCACCACTGAAGGGGTACTGAGACCCCGACTGTCGGCTGGATATCTGCTCATTTAAGTGATTCGATGAACTCGTCCACGGGTATCGCCTTGTATGTCGATGTTCTTATGCTGCCGCGGGATAACATTTCAACAATTGCCTTGGTGATCTTGGTTTCATCATCTTCTACGATGGTCAAAAAGTCAAAATTTCCTAAGACGACGTATTGATCCAGCACGTTTACACCCAATCTTTACACAATAGTGCTGCCTGTTCCAACACGGTCTCTGTTGCTTTCTTCTGCTTATCTGGAGGATAACCATACTTCTTTAATATCCTCTTTACCATAACTCTGAGTTTTGCCTGGACACTTTCTCTTAATGTCCAATCGATTGTTACATTTTTATGAACAGTATCAACAAGTTCACGTGCAATAATTGTTAATTTTTCATCACCCAGAACTTTAACTGCGCTATCATTTACCTCCAGAGCGTCGTAGAACGCAAGTTCCTCTTCATTTAAATTTAATTTTTCTCCCCTGAGTCTTGCCTCGCGCATCTCTTTTGCCAGTTCTATTAATTCTTCAATAACCTGTGCAGTCTCTATACTCTTATTCTGGTATCTTTTGATCGCTTTTTCCAGCATTTCTGCAAAAGACTTGCCCTGAATCAGATTCTTTTTTGACCTTGCTTTTATTTCATCATTCAGAAGCTTCCTGAGCAATTCAAATGCAAGATTCTTGTGGGGCATTCTTTTAACATCTTCTAAAAATTCATCGGATAATATTGAAATATCCGGTTTTTTCAATCCGACAGAATCAAAGATGTCAATGACTTTATCTGAGACAATAGCTTTTGAAATAATCTGCCTTATAGCAGAGTCCAGTTCTTCCTGTGTTTTACCGGCAATTACTGTGGTTTTAACAAGCCCGGACCTTACCGCCTGGAAAAATCCTACTTCATCACGAATCCTTAAAGCTTCCTCATGAGGTAGAGCCAGGGCAAACGCCTGTGATAATCTGGTTACATATTCTAAATATCTTTCTTTACCATTTTCTTGCTTTAATATGAAATCCATAGCAGCAGGAATGAGAGACATTTTTTGTCTTGGCAATGCCATGAAGAATTTTGTATAATCAAATCCATGGAATAAAGCTGCCGTCAGTTCATATTTTTCAAGCATCAATGCAATCGCTTCTTCTTTATCGAGTGTAGTCTTACCTCTGCCCCCGCTTTCGGTATATTCAGATAGTGCCTTCTTTAGCTCATCCGCTATTCCCAGATAATCAACAACAAGTCCTCCGGGTTTATCCTTAAAAACGCGGTTTACCCTTGCGATTGCCTGCATCAATCCATGACTGCGCATTGGTTTATCGACATACATGGTATGAAGGCTTGGAGCATCAAATCCTGTTAGCCACATATCCCTCACAATAGCAATTTTAAGAGGGTCATCAGGATCTTTCATACGGTCTCCCAGAGCTCTTCGCCGCGGTTTATTCCGGATATGTTCCTGCCAGCTTGCATCGTCACTTGCAGAACCTGTCATGATAACCTTTACAAATCCTTTGTCGTCATCCCGATCGTACCATTTGGGTCTCAATTTAACGATCTCATTGTGAAGGTCGATGCAGATGCGCCTGCTCATGCAGACGATCATGCCTTTGCCATTGAGGACTTCAAGCCGTTTCTCAAAATGATCTACAATATCCTGGGCGATAATTTTTATGCGTTTTTCACTGCCTACTATTGCTTCAAGCCTTGCCCATTTGCTTTTCAGCTTTTCTTTCTTCTCTACTTCTTCGCCTTCTGTGACTTCTTCAAATTCAGGATCGATCTTTGGGCGCTCATCCTGCTTTAATTCAAGTTTTGCCAGCCTGCTTTCATAATAAATCCTTACGGTTGCGCCGTCTTCTACTGCCTGCTCTATATCGTAGATATCGATATAATTTCCAAATACAGCAGGTGTGCTCCGGTCTGATTTTTCGATGGGCGTCCCTGTGAATCCGATAAATGAGGCATTGGGCAGTGCGTCCCTCATGTGTTTAGCAAACCCATCAATAAAGTCATACTGGCTTCTGTGCGCCTCGTCTGCTATGACTATGATGTTCCTTCGTTCAGAGAGCAGGGGGTATCTATCACCTTTCTCTTCAGGGAAGAATTTCTGTATCGTTGTAAAGACTATACCGCCTGATGCAACCCTGAGAAGATCCTTTAATTGATCTCTTGAAGTTGCCTGTTCAGGTTTTTGTCTCAATAGCTCCTGGCAGCGGCTGAAAGTACCAAATAACTGGTCATCAAGGTCGTTTCTGTCCGTCAATACAACGATTGTAGGGTTGTCTAAGGTTAGAACAAGTTTTCCAGTGTAAAAAGCCATGGTCAGGCTTTTTCCCGAACCCTGTGTGTGCCATACTACACCGCAGCGCTTATCCCCCTGAGGGCTTGAGGCTCTGAGCGTTGTTTCAATCGCTTTATTGACCGCATGATATTGATGATACGCAGCCAGTTTTTTATGGATATCCTGACGCTCCTGTTCAAATACCATGAAGTGCCTTATCAAATCAAGCAGAATTTTTTTGTCAAACATGCCCTGAAATAGCACTTCCAACTGCGGCATAGCCGAAGGGGCAGTTTCTTTTCCCTCGATGGTTTTCCAGGGCATGAACCTCTCTTTGTTAGAGGTTATTGTTCCTGACCTTGCTTCTATTCCATCGCTGATGACTGAGATCTCATTGTAATGGAATAGTGTTGGAATCTGGGTCTTGTAAGTTTCAAGCTGGTTAAAAGCAGTCCAAAGCGTTGCATTTTCATCAGCAGGGTTTTTTAATTCGATTATGACAAGAGGCAAGCCGTTTATGAAAAGGATTATGTCAGGTCGTCTGTTATTGTTGTTTTCAAGGATTGTGAACTGATTTACCGCAAGGAACTCATTATTTTGTGGGTTTTTGAATCGGGTCATATCTACCTGAGCCTATCGATTTCTTTTATTTTATCAAAATCGCTATCAAATGAACCCACCATCGTTATGCTCTCACTTATAACAAGCTCAGAGATGAGCAGGGATTCCCTGATTTTTTCAGACACCCTCAGGGCATTTTCCATATCAGGCGATGTTCTTTTCAGCAGCCCCTTCTGGAAGCAGTCTGCCATTTTCATTTTAAACCGCTCCCATAGAGCAGGATGTGATGTTCAATAATCCTTTTATAAAATGCATCACCCTTTTTTGCCATAGCTCTCCATTCTGATAATTTTAATACTGATAAACTTACCTCTTTTTCCAGTTCTTCCTCCAATCTTTTTGCTGCATTTATGAGTATTTCTTTCCCGGCGCTTGTTACTATCAGAAAATCTATATCGCTTTTTTCGTCAAAACTGCCTTCTGCATAGCTTCCAAAAAGGGCAAGGGAGATAATATTCGGGTCTATTTCAAGGAATTTTTCTTCTGGTTTTGATGACAGCACTAAAGCGATCCCGTATGCCTTTTTCAGCGGCGCGATCACACTATTATCGGAGTCCAGCCTGTAAATATGAGCCAGTCCTTTTTCTTCCTTCGACAGCAGCCCGTCTTCCTCGAAGGACTTTACAGCACTGCTCACGCTCGCAGGGCTGATTTTAAGTAACCTCGCAAGCTGTTTTATGTGGAAAGAGGTATTTGGATTAGCAAGGAAATGAGACAGGATTTTCCATTTTACATATTGTCTGAATAGTTCAATCAATTGAACCACCGTTCAATATATTAAACGCAAGTTCAGTATAAAAAACTATTGGTACTTTAATCCGATTTTCACCCGAATCTCGCGCAATATCAGTTTCAAAAGGAGGGCATCGCGGATTTTATAATTATGTGGCTTATTTTTTTACCTTAGATCGTGCCTCATATTTGGTTTCAGTAACGTCAGAGCGTACATAATCATCATCTAAAATCCTAAGAACCGTCCAAATATTCTCTTTGTTTACTATGATTTTCCCTCCCGCATCGAATTCTAAAGCTAAATTATATTCTCCCACAACATTACTTATTTTCTCTTTACTCATCCTCGCAAACCCTCCGTTTTTAAGAATTCGTGCCAATTTCTTAATAGCTCGACCATCACCTTTACAATAGTCAATAAATCCATTGACGTTGTCTAAAAATCCCTTTGTTGTAATCTCATCTTTTTTAATATCTGCTTCTTTCTCATAAAAATCAACAAAACTAAACACAGATTCAAATTTTGGTCTTTTGAAAATAAATACTTTTGATTGTGAAGGGTCGACCCCCTCTTCTAAAAGAAGTGATGCATCATATTCCTCATCAATTGCCATTATTTGAGAATTCAATCTTTCAAATCCCCCTTCTCTAAATAGCATAGTTATTATTCCTTTTTCCAACAATTTCTTCGGCGAATGTTTCCTAAATAAGAATAGTGTTTTGTTGTCATATTCTATCTTGACAATATATCCAAATATTTTATTAGTTTTTGTATCATTAAATACCTCTAGGTTCGGATTTGAAACTTGTGTTATTAGTTCAGACAAATAGGGTACTTCGTTTTTAGTTATTGTTTCCACGCAGAGCCTATCTGAAGAGGCTATAACCCCATATTCCATGTATTCTGGACTATCATCCAATAAGGCTACAACCTGTCGAAGCCCCGCGTCGATAAGGTCTCTCCCTATTTCAGGAGTTATTACGGTCTTTAATGTTGTGTATCATGATTTCTTTTGTTCTTTGGTTTTTATCTCGTTCTATGAAATACAGTTTAACCCTGTTAGGGTCTGCTTCTGTTAAACAAGTTTTTATATTTTCCATCATTAAATCACCTCTAAAAGTATACCCTCATCAATATCCTTCACAGTTATTTCGTCTGTCCTGATTCGATCTCTCTTCGTTATTAAAAGAATTTCACCTTTTGTTTCTTCGCATCCTATTATCGGCTTGCAAACCTCAGCTTTATATATTTTATATTTAAAAAAGGATAGCATTGGATTAATATAAAGCAGGTCTGAGTTCAAATATACCACAAAAAGTATGGATAAAAGAATGGCAAGAGCGCTCCAATCCTGCCATTTATTTAAATCAAATCCAATAAAAGAAATGATATATGGAATAAGATAATTTAATGATTCTTGTGTTTTGTTCTCAGCCTTCAAAACTTTATAAGATTCTACCGTCCCTTTCTTTGAGACTATAAATATCCACACAAGAAGACTATATGCACATACAATAATAAAAATAAATGTAATATATAAATTAAACCAGTTTTTAATAGCTAAGATTAAGAAAAGCGGAAGGTAAGAACTAAGAAAAAGCACCACTTTAACCCATAGTCTCATTTTTTACCTCTGTATCAACCCTTATCTCCCCAGACATCAGCTTCGGTAGTAGTGCATCACGGATAGTTGTGAGGGTGCGGGATTGTTTTTCATTGTTCATTATCTGTTTATCCAAAGGTTCCATTAATGAGCCAAAGTTGTTTCGCAAAGTTTCAGACGGTAAGATCACCTTAAAATCATTTACATCTGCCTTGTTTACGGAACCAAAAACCGTACCTTCTGCCTCGAATTTATTCCAGCCTGATTGAGTGGCGCAAAGTAAATAATACAGATATCTATGCTGTTTTTTCTTCAGGCGAAGCGCCGCGACTCCCCGCCCGATTGCGCACCGTTCTTCTGCCACATTCAAACTTCCGACAGGTGCGCGAACACTTAGCAAGACATCTCCCTCTTCTGCAAATCTTGTAGGCGCTGTGCAATAAACCCGCCTGCTGGGGAATCGAAATCCAAAATCGGTGATCCCCTGATAAAATGGCAATCCATCGCCTATTTCATTATAAGTCGTACCAGGTGGCGATTGTCCCATTATAATATCGCAAAATTCTCCCAGCGTCCCAACCCTCCACCCCCTCGGCACTTCCCCAAGCTCCGTCTCCACCGTCTCCCCGCCGCTCGACCTGTAGGGCTTGCCCTCCCCATCCGGGAACTCAAAATCAACGAACCAGCGCGCAAAGAGCGCCTGCCCGATGGCTTCGAGGGTGGCATTCATCTGGCGGTTGAGAGCGATTTTGTCGTCGAGAGAGCCGAGGATGGAGGCGATGGCGCGTTGTTCGGGGAGAGGAAAAAGTGGTATGGGTATATCTGTCAATTGTTGTGCATTGGCATTTGGTTGGGCAGAGCCTCCTATAATTGATTCAATGTGTTCTTTGTATATTGGAGATTGCAGAAAATAATAGACAAACCTTGGGATATATCTGGAATTAACTTTTAGTCTTATCAGATAAGAAGCAAATACAGCGTCAGGCATTCCTTCACGATAGATGGCATTAGTTCCAGTAGAGGCGCCTGTTCTTGCTATTAGTATATCTCCATCTACTAACTTATATTTTTTATAATCTTCTTCATTTATTTTGCAGTAGGGGACAGATTGCCAATTGATTATTTTATCTTGAATATCTGTAATCCTCAAAAATTTTGGACCTACTTTTTCTTCAGAAGCGCTTTGAGTATAACCATATTGTATAGAACAACAATTTTCTTTGAGAGAAACTTCTTTTATCTCTTCCTCCCTCATCCCCCCACCACCTCCCAGTACCCGCCCCTGTCAGCGCCGATGCGCCGGAGCAGACCTTTCTTTTTTAATGAACTAATATTTTTATCAATAGCAGTTGTACTGATTTCTAATTTCAATGATAATTCTTTTTTAGAAATGTAAGGATTTTCTCTCATTATCTCTAACATTTTCTTTTGACTTTCTACCAACCCACCTACCAACCCACCTACCAACCTTTCTCCTAACTTTTCTGCCTCTTTTTCTACTCCCTTTCGTTTAAACACAGCAATAAAATGAGTCCCAACTTCCTTAAAATCAGTGTCAGGCTCCTTTGAAAGTATTAAGCTAATGCCGCGCCCCCATTTCTCAATAAAATGAACCTTGTGGAACAATTCAGCAATTAGCTCGTTCCTTCTTTCCGAAACCATTTCCCTTTTAATCCGGTCTATTGTCAGATTGCCATAGAGTAGCCCGGGACTTCTGATTTCGAGACGATTCTTAAAATTGGCAACATTCACTGAATCGTATTCGTAATAATCCCTGTGACAGAAAGCGTTGATTATTGCTTCCCTGAAAGCCTCCTTGTCTATCTCTGGGACATCTATCCTTCGCAAACCTTCCAATCTCATCCCAATATGAATATTTTTTAAGATATACTCCTCTGCCCTTTCGATCAAGTAAAACAAATCTCCCTCATAATCCTTCATATCAATGGCAAAAGACGTGTCTGTTGTGCCAAAAACAGCGCATCGGAGCTTTGCATTTGGAAAAAAGGATTGTGGTTTCTTCCCGAATAAAATTACAGCCGCATTAAGTAATTTTCCATCGGAAATAAGATTTAACTTTTTAAGAGAGTTCTTAACTGTATCGTATTTTAACCCCGATATCTTCAAAAATTCTTTCAACTTTTTTGAGCCGATGTCCGCGATTTTTGCTTCTTTACAAATCTCTGTATCCCATCTCAATTTGTCTTTATTTTTTCTCAGAATCAGGTTTTCCAGTTCTCTTGCACTTAACTGTCTGTCCTCTTCTCCAACTCGCATGTATGCTCTGCCGTATGCGTAGTAAGGCGTACTATTTCCTTGAAATTCTATATGTATGCAGTCCACACCATTTAAGTTAATTTCATTTATTTTCGGATAGATTTTTGGTTCTATATTGTCAGAAATTGTTTTTGAGACATCGCGTATTGTTTGTTCACTAACATCCTGTCCACAAGAACACCCATTTTCCGCGCATCAATAAACAGAACCTCTCCGCGCCTGTCCCTGAATTTATGGTTTTTCTTATCCCGCGCAACAAACCAGAGGCAGGCGGGGATCATGGTGTTGTAGAACAATTGCGAAGGCAGCGCCACCATGCAATCAACAAGGTCGGCCTCGATAATGTTCCTTCTTATCTCACCTTCTCCCGAGGTATTGGAAGACATAGAGCCGTTAGCCAGCACAAAACCAGCGATACCTGTTGGGGATAGATGGTGAATGAAATGCTACACCCATGCGAAGTTTGCATTGCCTGTGGGCGGAACTCCGAATTTCCATCTAATATCTCCCTTAAGAAGCTCGCCTTTCCAGTCGCTATCGTTAAAAGGTGGATTGGCAATCACAAAATCCGCTTTCAAATCCTTATGGGCGTCATTCAGGAAACTCCCTTCGTTGTTCCATTGAACATTAGCATCAATGCCGCGGATGGCAAGATTCATCTTGCACAGGCGCCAGGTCGTCTGGTTGGATTCCTGCCCATAGATAGCGATATCTCCAATTCTTCCTTCGTGAGCCTTTACAAATTTCTCACTCTGCACGAACATGCCGCCAGAACCGCAGCACGGGTCATAGATACGACCTTTGTACGGCTCAAGCATCTCGACCAAAGTTTTGACTATTGACCTTGGTGTATAGAATTGTCCGCCCTTCTTACCTTCTGCGTCTGCGAACTGCCCTAAAAAGTATTCATAGACTCGCCCCAGGATGTCTTTGGATCTGCTTTCATAATCCCCGAGACCTATCGTGCCTATAAGGTCTATCAGCTCCCCCAGCCTTTGCTTATCAAGAGCAGGCCGCGCATAATTCATAGAAGAAAGAACACCTTTCAGGGAAGGATTGTCTCTTTCGACTGCATCCATCGCTTCATCGATAATTTTGCCGATGGTTGGCTGCTTGGTATTTTTTTTGAGATGCTCCTATCGCGCTTCTTTCGGAACCCAGAAAACATTTTCTGCCCTGTATTCATCCGGGTCTTCCGGGTCTGCGTCCAGAACAGATTCCCTGACCAGAAATTGGTTTTTCTCTTCAAAAGCATCAGAGATATATTTGAGAAATATTAAACCGAGAACCACATGCTTATATTCGGCGGCATCCATGTTATTTCTGAGTTTATCAGCCGTCTGCCAGAGTTTCTCTTCAAAACCGAGATTTGCTCCGTTGCCGTTGATTTTTCCTTTTGCCAATTTCCGCACCTCAGTCTTAATTTTCTTTAACAACGACATTGAGTATAAATCCTTCCATTTGGGAGACTATCACCAAATAATTAAATACCGTGCGATTGTAATGAGGCAGTACTTGAACGAATATAACCTCACCAACAACGAGAAGAAAGTCCTGCTCACCCTTCCCAAAAAATCAAAATTCACACCAGAAGAGCTTGCCTCCACTTCATCCCTCCCAATCGAAGCAGCCATGCAGTCAGCATTCCTGCTTGCCGAAAAAGGGCTCTGCGAGGTAAAAGAGACCATCACGACCATCTACAACCTCACAAAAGAGGGCGAAACTTACGCACAGATCTCACTTCCTGAGCGCCAGATAATCAGCTCGCTAACAGCGCCCCTATCTCTTAACGAACTGAAAAAGAAATTCCCGCCCCAGATGGTCGGTATCGCCCTGGGATGGCTTAGAAAGAAGAACTGGGCAAGGATCGAAGGGGATAAAATCATTCCATCAGGAAAAGCTGATCCCGGTGAAGACGAGAATATCCTTGAAAAACTCAAGAAGGGCCCACTTTCATATCCTGGAGATGCGGTCAAGGACTTGATAAAAAGGAACCTTGTGGAAAAGACAGAGAAAAAGACGCGCATCATCACAGTAACAGAGTCAGGAAAAGCTCTCGCTACATCAGGATTGACCATAGAAGAAGAGATCGCCCAGCTCACTCCCACCATCATCACAAGCGGCTCATGGAAGACCGCACGCATACGCCCATATAACATCCACACCCCTGTAAAACCCGTTTACGGCGCAAAAATTCACCCATACCAGCGCCTTATCAACGAGATGCGCCAGATATTCCTTGAGATGGGATTCACCGAGATAAAAGGCGATATCGTACAGAGTTCGTTCTGGAACTTCGATGCGCTCTTCCAGCCGCAGGACCACCCTGCAAGGGAGATGCAGGATACCTTCCACCTTGCCACAGAGTGCGACCTGCCCGGAGAATATGTCGCGCCGGTAAAGGAGATGCACGAAAAAGGAGGCGGGATTTCAAGGGGCTGGGGAGGCAGATGGAGCGAAGATGTGTCACGAAAGCATGTGCTTCGGACACATACTACAGCGGTCACGATAAAATACCTTGCAGATCACCCCAACCCGCCCGTGAAAGCCTTCTGTATCGACCGCGCGTACCGCCGCGAGGCTATAGACCCCACGCACACACCTGAGTTCGAACAGCTGGAGGGCGTGGTGATGGATAAGGGCGTAAGTTTCAAGAACCTCCTGGGCTGCCTGACAGAATTCTACCACAGGATGGGCTTTGAGGAGGTGCGTTTCAGACCGGGTTATTTCCCATACACAGAGCCCAGTGTGGAGCCCGAGGTCTATATCGAGAGCAGGGGCAAGTGGGTAGAACTTGGCGGTGCGGGGATCTTCAGGAAAGAAGTTACCCTGCCGCTGGGCATCAAGTACCCTGTGCTTGCATGGGGGCTTGGGGTGAGCCGTGTTGCGATGCTGAGACTCGGTTTAAAAGATTTGCGGGAGCTTTACCAGAGCGATATAGACTGGCTGAGGAAGAGCGCAGTGTTATAAAATTATGCTTCATCATAATCTTCAAATGAGGTTTTTATGTGCCTTGAGAACATCGAGAGCCACATTGAGTACTTTCCACATGCCAGCAGTCCACTGTTGGGAAAAGAGTCTTTATTTATATAACTCGAATCCTGTCCCAGTTCTGCTGTGTCTCCGAAATATACTCCGATCTTTCCATTTTCATCAAAACCCAGCGAGATGTTCATTTGCTCTGTCTCAGGGTTCTGAACCGGAACAGAAGCGATATACCGGGGAATGTTTTTCATAATTCCTGGTTTTTACAGTTCAAATAATGGTAAACCGCCTTTGAAATGGCCTCTTTTATGGAGGATTCACCGGCCTTTTCCTTCAAAGCGATTACATCTTCCTGTGGTAATACTGATTGAACGTGGACTATCTTCATCTTGTTATCTCCTGCATGAGCCGTTATGTTAACCATAGCCATCATACTCATTATAATTCTAATAATGTATATAGTTTTCCATCATACCATTTGGAATAAAAAATTTTTAATAAAATATATTCTAATAAAAGCATGTTAAAACAATAGAATTGTATTTTGTGAAAATATAAAGTGTTTATTTTATGTTTTAGTCATCAAATTAGTTTTTTTTTGTTTTTAATCTATTATAAATAGTTTTTATTTAAGTAATGATAACAGAAAAAATCATTTGTTTCAGCGGTTTAAGGATACGGGTCTATCAAAAAACCTGGTACTAAATCAGTAAAATACAGATAAAATTATATGTAAAGGCAGTTATTCACAGGTAACCCTCCTATAGTGTTAATAAAAGGAAATTATTGATGATCGGCCGATTCAAGTACGATAATGAGATATTCTACGGCGAAGTTCAAGGCAGCCGCGTTGTTGCGTACAGAGGATTGTACAACGATACGTTCTTGCTCATTGACCTCCAGTTATTGCCGCCTGTGCAGCCCAACAAAATAATCTGTGTTGGCCTAAATTATAAGGATCACGCAAAAGAACTCGGCATGGAAATTCCTGACGAACCCGTAATCTTTCTAAAACCAGCTTCTGCCGTCATAGGCCACCTTGGAAAGATGGTCTATCCAGAGATGTCAAAGCATATTGATTATGAAGGGGAACTCGCGGTAATAATAGGCAAACACTGCAAGAACATCAGCAGAAATGATGCAGGCAGTGTTATAATGGGTTACACCTGTTTTAATGACGTGACTGCACGGGATCTTCAAAAAAAGGATGTACAGTGGACGCGCTCCAAAAGTTTTGATACATTTGCTCCCCTGGGCCCTTACATCGCAGATCCGAGTCTTGATGTGAGCAAACTTGCCATAAAAACACGTGTAAATGGAGTGCTTCGCCAGGATTCAAGTACAGCCAATTTAATTTTTAATGTGCCGTACCTGATTGAGTTCATCTCCAGTATTATGACGCTCGAGCGGGGTGATATCATTTCTACGGGTACGCCAGCGGGAGTAGGTGAACTGTTCGTTGGGGATGAGGTCGAGGTTGAAATAGAGAATGTGGGGCTGCTAAAAAATGCCGTTATTTCAAAAAATTAACAGGAAAATAATAAGTATATAAAAAATCCTGCCAGGTGAATTAAATGTCAGAAATATATGATAATGTATGGGAAACCCGAAAACATAAACCTCCCAAGAAAGAAGAAGAGAAGCTCATTGAACCAAAAATGCCATCCAGCGACCACGAAAGATTAAAGGACAGCATAGAAAGACGAAGAAAATCGTATGGGCTGAAATAATTTTTTTTATTTTCCGTGAAATTCCGAAACCTTTATTTAGGAATACTTTCATTAAAAAATGATTGGTATTATGGTAATTATCATAATGGCTATTTGAATTGAAACTAAGACAACCAGTAAACCAGTATTCTAAAAAAGGAGAGATCAAATCTATGAAATATTCTAAAGGCGACATAGTAAAATTCAAACTGGAATCGGGTGAAGTGCAAAAAGGAGATGTACGGTATATAGAAAAGACCCGTCACGGGGAAATATTGTACATAAACAGTTTCAGCCGGTGGGCATATAAGGTGCCGGAAAAAAGGGTTATTTCACGGGTCCGTCTAAAGAAATAATTCTAGAGTTCCGCAAAACATTATCAGGCATTATTTTAAATACTTTCAATATCGAATATATTAAATTATGGCAATGTCAAAAAAGATTCTGGAGAGGAAAGAAAAGGAACGCAAGGAAAAAATATCTGAACTTGAAAAAATGGCAGCTTCGGGTAGCGGAGAAGCCAAAAAGAAGCTTGCAAAAGAAAAAAGAAAGTTGAAATAATATCTATTTCATGATCTCAGAAGGGGCACCACACAGTTTTACCAGAGCCTCAGCTTCAATAAAATGAAGCTGGGCAGGAATTATAAGGATGTGCAGCGGCGCTCCAAAATCGTATTTTTTTAATTCAGGAAGATAATCAGCATAGACTACAGGTGACTCGCTCCCTGCTCTTGCGATGCCCACTCCAAGTGCGTTCACAAGCACACCTTCGCCCCGTCTCTCTTCCAGTCCTAATAGTATGGATATGGCAGTTCCTATGTCCATAAAGCGTTTTTCCCTGTCTATAATATCAAGAAAAACAAGCGTGTGAAGATTGTTTTTCTTGTTCATCTTAATGACGTCGTACGACGCCTCTGACATGACGACCTTATTTTTGCGTTCATAGGGGAAAGGAATAGTGGTGGATTTGCCAAACCTGTAATTCTGCAGTCCGCTCAAGCCTGAGACCGCTGATGAAATGGATGGAGCATGAATGATAGCAGTATTTATGCCCATGTCTTTGGCGCGAAGGCGAAGGTCAATATGTGTTGTCGCGACCATGGCATCACCACCAGTCAGAAAAACAAGATTTTTCTCTTTTGCCTGGAAAAGCCATTTTGGCGTTTGTTCGACATCTTCCCGTGACAGCACATTGATCTTTTTGCCAAAGAACTCTTCCAGTGCGTCGATGGTCGTTCCCATCAGGTGAGAAGTATAGAATTCTGCATATACGATATCTGCATTTCTTACAGCTTCCAGTCCCTTTACTGTGATATCCTTTTCATCATATAAGCCGAGTCCTATAAAAGTGAGCACATCACTTAATAGACTTCTGTGTTTGTAAGTTTTGCCATCAAAAACTATAATAAACTTTAAGCGCGCTAAACAACAATATGGAATCCCTTTACTTCAGAGTTCCTAAAAATAGAGGAGAACAGACGAGACGGGAACTTATCGAACTCGGGGTTGTAGATAAGAATTTGAAGATAAAAAGAGAGGATGATGATGTATTGATACCTGTACTCAAGCGTATCGAAGGTTATGAAATGGGAATTGGAGATTTTGAAGACGTAATAATTGAGCGTTCACCTGCAGAAATCCTGGGATTCTCCCCTGCTTATGAACAGATCGGTGATATCGCGATAATTGACAGGCATGAGCCGCAAGCGCAGAGGGTCGCGCAGGTTCTGCTGAAGCAGAACAGGATTAAGACAGTCCTCCAGGCTGAGACTTCTGTCAGTGGGGAATACAGGACGCGAAGCGTATCCATACTGGCGGGGGAAAGGCGGACTGAGACTCTCTACAGGGAGAACGAATGCAGATACCTGCTTGACCTGTCTAAAGTATATTTTACACCCCGTCTCTCAACAGAGAGGGCAAGGATCGCAGACCAGATAAGCGATGGCGATACGGTCGTGGATATGTTCGCGGGGGTAGGGCCGTTTTGCATACTGATAGCCAAAAGATTCCCACGGGCGCATGTTATCGCTATTGATAAGAACCCTGATGCGGTCAGGTACCTGAAGGAAAACGTGAAACTCAATAGGGTCAAGAACGTTGAGATAATTGATAGAGATGCCAGAGATGCCGCAAAAGATATCTCCGGGGCAGACCATGTTATTATGAACCTGCCGCACAGCGCGATCGAGTTCCTTGACGCGGCGTTCGGGCTTATAAAAAACGGAGGGGTTATCCATTTTTATGCCATATCCCATGAAGATGACCTTTTTGATGGCATCTTAAAGAGAATTGAAGATATAGCTGGCATTTCTGGCTTTCATATTGTTCCCCTAAATAAGAGGATCGTCAGGCCTTATGCACCGTACCAGTTCAATATCTGTATCGATTTTCAGGTGCATTCATCTGCTGTGTCCCACAGCCGTCATTCCGTTAATTTTAAATATCCATAATCATCTCTGTGATTATGCCAATCGAGGGATTTGTAGAGTATAAAAGAAGAGAATACTGCAATGATGTTAAATGTCCCATCCAGATGATAATGAATCAGAAGGAACAGGACTCTGCAGAGTACAATGAATTGCGGGATATATGCAAGGAGCACTGCCTGCATACTACATACGAATTCCATCACTGGCTGGTCGATAAAGGCTATTTACTGCGGAGACCCGAGAAAAAGAAATAGGAGGAAATTGAAAATGAACTGGGGAATGAAGAACAGGCTTTCACGGATAATTAAACCACGAAGCGGCCGCTGCGTTATGCTGGCTGTTGACCATGGTTATTTCCAGGGCCCTACAACCGGACTTTCGAATCTTGGCAAAACGGTTGAACCGCTGCTGCAGTATGCTGACGCGCTTATGATAACAAGAGGCGCAGTCAGGAACTGGATAGACCCTGCTTCGCAGATACCCATCATTCTGCGCGTATCAGGAGGGCAGAGCATCCTGAAGGAACTGTCCAACGAAATAATAACCACCAATATAGATGACGCGATAAGGATCAATGCATCCGCTATCACATGCTCTGTATATATCGGCGGGGAATATGAAAAGGAAACAATAGATAACCTGTCAAAACTCGTAGACGAGGGGGAAAAATACGGCATCCCTGTCCTTGCCGTGACCGCTGTAGGAAAAGAGATGGAGCGCGACGCCAGGTATCTGGGTCTTGCATCCAGGATCTGCGTTGAGATAGGGGCGCATATGATAAAGACCTATTACACACAAGACTTTGGAAAAGTGGTTGAAGCGTGCGGTAATGTCCCTGTTGTCATTGCGGGCGGCAAAAAGCTGCCAGAAAAAGAGGCTCTGGAGATGACCTGTAATGCGGTCTCGGATGGAGCTGTCGGGGTTGATATGGGACGGAACATTTTCCAGAGCGACAGACCGATTGGCATGATTCAGGCGGTAAGGGCAATTGTTCATGAGGGCAAGTCGTTGGATGAAGCTTACGAGATATACAAAATATACAAAAGCTCAAAATAATGGACTTCCATGAAGACCGCTGTATATTATAACAATAACGATATCAGGATAGAGGAAAGACCAGTACCTGAAATAAAAGACGGCGAAATACTGGTAAGGGTCAGGGCTTCAGGGATATGCGGAACAGACCTTATGGAGTGGTACCGGATCAAGAAAGCGCCCAGGGTTCTGGGTCATGAGATTGCTGGAGATATAGTCCAATCAAGGTCTGATAAGTACAGCATCGGGCAGAAGGTTTTCGTGAGCCATCATGTCCCGTGCAATGAGTGCAAATACTGCCTTGCGGGGAACCATACTGCCTGCGAGACGCTTCATAAGGGCAACTACGACCCGGGCGGGTTCAGCGAGTTCGTAAGGGTGCCTGAGATAAATGTTGAAAATGGTACCTATATCTTGCCTGATGATGTTTCTTATGAAGAGGGGGCAATGATAGAGCCCCTTGCTTGCGTGGTCAGGGCGCAGAGAATGATAGGGGTCAGAGAAGGGCAGACAGTTCTGGTCATGGGTTCAGGGATTTCGGGTCTCCTGAATATAAAGCTGGCTAAGTTGAGAAAAGCAAAAGTTATTGCAACCGATATTAATGAATACAGGTTGAAAATGGCAAAAGAGTGCGGGGCAGATGAAGTGTACGATGCAAATGCAAAGTTGAATGTGAAAGCTGACAGGATCATAATGTGCACGGGAGCGATGCCTGCTTTTGAGGACGCGTTCAGTTACATCGACAGGAAGGGGATAATAATGCTCTTTGCTATCCCGAATAAGGATCTTCCAATTCCTGTTGAGGATTTCTGGAGGAATGAATTGAGCATCGTATCAAGCTACGGCGCGGCTCCGGTTGATCTTGAAGAAGCTCTTGGATTGATAAGTGATGGAAAGATAGATGTTCTGGATATGATAACGCACAGGTTGAAATTAGAGGATATCCGGAAGGGTTTCAAGATAGCGGGAGAGGCAAAGGATTCGTTGAAGGTCGTATTGATGGCATAATGTTGAGATTTGAATGAATTTTTGGCTTTAGACATCACATTCCGCCGCCGCCTCCAAAAGCTTTATCAATAAATCAATACCTTAAGGATAATCCCGTTTGAGATTATCAGTGATTTTCATATGACCCAAAAGACAAAAGGAAAGAAGAAACGACTGGCAAAAGCCCAGAACCAGAACCAGCGCGTTCCGGCATGGGTGATCGTGAAGACCAAGAGGCAGGTCATGACCCATCCGAAGAGGCGCCACTGGAGACGCAGCACACTGGATGTTTAAGGTGAATGATATGGCAGACATTGAAAGAGTATATACGATCCCGCTTAATGATGCAAGAAAAGTCCCGCGCTGGAAAAGAGCTGAAAGCGCAGCAAGGAAAGTACGGCAGTTCCTTGCAAAGCATTTAAAGACAGACCTTAAAGAAGTAAAGATCGACAGGACGATCAATGAGAAGCTCTGGGAAAGAGGTTCCATGAAGCCACCATTGAAAGTTCGCGTTCGAGCAGTCAAATTCGAGGCTGGCGGCGTACAGGCAGAACTGGCTGAGGAATGACCTGGAGGAATTTATAGTCGAAATAAAGCGCAGGTTAAATATTTCAGGAACTTCTGTGCTGGGGGTTTTTGCCACCTGCACAGAAAATTTTGTTTTTGTCCCTCCTGACATATCTGATAAAATGTTGAATGACCTTGAGGTGTCCCTTGGCGTGACAGGGGTTCGCATTTCAGTAGGCGGAAGCTCGGTCGTTGGTTCGCTTATTTGCGGGAACAGCAACGGGGTATTAGCAGCAGGTTTCATACTGGATAGGGAGATTCGAAAGATCAGAAAATACACCAGGGCTGCTAAATTATCCGGACCCTTGAACGCATCCGGAAACCTTGTTCTTGCGAATGATAACGCTGCGCTGGTGCATCCTGACCTCTCTGATAAAGCAGTAGGGTTGATACAGAAGGCGCTCGGGGTTGATGTCAGGAAAGGCACTATTGCAGGCCTGAAGACAGTGGGTATGGCTGGTATAGCAACGAACAAAGGTGTACTTGTACACCCGAAAACCACAACGAACGAGATAGCAGTACTGGAAGAGCTTTTTAAACTGCCCGTGGACATAGGTACTGTTAATTTTGGTTCGCATCTTGTCGGATCCGGGATTTTAGCCAATAGTAAGGGGTATGTGGCAGGGGAAGATACCACAGGTCCTGAGATCACAAGGATAGAGGATGCTCTGGGGTACGAGTAATACCTCAGATAGATATTTAATCTCGCTGAAAATATCAGGGATACATGAAATGTCCCACATGCGGCAGTGACTGCGTCAAGGATCCTGAAAAGGTTCTGGACGGGGTGTTCCAGATGTATATGGCATGCATATCATGCCCTCCTGACCCGCTATATGACAAAAACGCGCCGCTATATGAAAATATTGACTCAAGGACAGGAAGATGCACAAAATGCGGCAGGAGGCATCTTGACCACGTTACAGGTCATGTGCTGACTCTCCTTAAAGAAAGCGGTCTTTTTCCCGGGGATGCATCTTTGAAAGAAGTAGGGACTCCGCTAATTGCTTTTGGTTATCAGGTACCCTATCCCCCGCGCCTGCCTGAAAAAAACCTTGTTCTCATCATGGATTCAGTTACAGAAGAACTTGCAGGTATGATAACAGCGAACGTTCCTGAGATAAAAGGCGTGATAAAAAGGAAAGGTCTTCCTTCAAAGAGCATCGGGCTGCATGATACCGACAGCGCGCCTCATACGTATGAACTGCTTTCAGGATGCGACATGCGCTGCGATATAGCAGCATCGACTTTCGGCGAACTGTGTATCTATAAGAACCAGTCCACGATCCATATCGAGTTCAATAACACCAAAATAAAAAAAATTGAGGCGCTATATATTAACGGGGAACTGGATAACGCTGTCGTGGTGGACGGCTTCTGCGGTCCCGGCACTCTCGGGCTGTTGTGCGCCCTGGGCGGTGCGAAAAAGGTGATACTGAACGATGCCTGGCTTCCAGCAGTGCGCAACGCTATTTTGAACATTAAAGCTAATTCGCAGCTGCTTGGCGTAAAAATCGAGTTTGAGCTAACCGGGCACTATAAACTCATAGGGGACGAACCCGTGCTTATGGCCAAAGCCGGCGGGAATACAGAAATCCTTGTCTATCACGGCGACATCAGGAAACTTGCGGGCGCTGCAGGAGAATGCGACATCTGCCTTATCGATACATTCCCGTCAGTGAACCCCGCGGAATATTCAGCGCTGTGCAGGGGCTTTGCAAGAAAAACAGTGATAATCTAACTCCTGCAGCATACATGGTTCAGGACTAACAGGCTTGAGGAATATTTTGCCTCGTATTGATGACCGTTCGCGCCGAGAAGCGATATGTAATAATCCCTCAGTTTCTGCACAGCCCCTTCATTTTTATAATTATGGTATATATTAAGTCCATTATCAAATAATTCTATCTTATCAACTATTTGCATTGATTCATGCGTTTTCTTTAGTAGTTCCAGGAATTCAGGATGCGGTATGCTGGATATGTGTTTTTTAGAAAGCGATTCGAATATTCCTTCATCAAGGGGCGTATTACCTGCAAGTATCTCTTCGAACTGGTCTTTATGCAGTGATACCATATTGTAGTTAAGTGACCTGTATATTTCGATAAGGTTTTTCCAGAATTCTCTTCTTGATACGAACTCGTCCAGAGCATCTTTTAAATACCCGAAATTATCATTTGCAGCGCTCCAATGCGCCCCTTCCTCCTGTTTTTTTAGATCTATGCGAACCGATGTAGCGCGCCTGTAAATTACATCAATGTCAAGACCCATGTTATAGACCATGAACATTATCACAAGTTGGGCGAGAAAATCCCGGTAATATTCATTATTGCCTGTAATTGCCACTGTCGCAGTTTCGGGATCCATGTTATCCATACAGAATATGGATACTTCGCAGTTCCAGCCCGATTCGCGACTGGTGGCATTGATATGCTTATCAAGTTCAGATATCGTCTTGATCTTTAAAGGGTCAAGCAATTCGTCAAGTATTTCGTGGTCAAGGGGGATCCCTTTTGTCCATTTTAACATCCACTGGAGTATCGGACTGCTGATCAATACATTTTTTCCTGATTCTATTGATTGTTCACGCTCGGTCAGTTTTTTCGTTTCATTTGTAATACTTAAAATAGCTTTTTCGACAGTACCATAATGCTGAAGCACAATGTTGGCCATATCGACTGACTCCCTGATGGCTGCGCTCAGATTTCCCTCGTGTTTTTTGATAAGGGGCTCAAGTTTTTTAAGGTGGATATTTTCCAGAGTTATATTTTTCCTGACTATCATAATTTGAATGTTTCAAAACACTACGATCATAAACAATAAATTTTTTACATTATGATTCAAATTATTACTACTTGTTACTACTTTAATGTTACTATAATGTTACTATCATGACAAATGATTATTTTATATCCTGTCGTCATTATTAAGACCACAGTGAATGAACAATGGCTATGAGGATAGAAGTCGGTTTCAAAAAAGGGATGAGAGATGCGATGGGTGAAAGCATCAAAAAAAGAATAGCGGAAGACCTTAGTATTAATATTGATTCCGTAAGGACTATTGAAGTCTATTCATTTGACGCTGCCCTTTCTCCTGGACAGGTGAAACTTCTCGGAGAGAAGGTATTTGCCGACCCTGTCATACAGGTATTCTCTGACATGCCGCTGGCTTCTGATTTTTCATGGCTGATAGAGGTGGGCTATAGACCCGGAGTAACAGATAACGTGGGAGCGACAGCAAAGAAAGCATCAGAGGACGTCCTGAAAACCAGCATCCATGGGGTATATTTTTCAAGACAGTATCTTATCAGCGGGAACATCACAAGAGAAGATGCTAACAACATCGCGGGCGGGCTTCTTGCCAACGCGCTCATAGAAAAGTGGGAAATAATAAGCAGCAGGGAATTTGATAAAGAAAAAGGCATACGTCTCCCTCTTCCTGTGGTCAAAGGAAAACACATCCCATCTGTTTCAACGATCGACCTTGATATAAGCGATAGCGAACTGAAAGAAATAAGCAGGCATCGGCTTCTCGCATTGAATCTTG
>BLYN01000116.1_pt1 | contig 19920 bp, 20 predicted proteins | sample 7848601 | NCBI WGS metagenome assembly BLYN01 (sample SAMD00058756, study PRJDB5105) | groundwater metagenome | biome: groundwater biome; feature: underground water body; material: groundwater | place: Japan:Gifu, Mizunami | collected 2014-06-26 | depth 300 m m
GTTTCAATCCTTGTTTTAGTGGATGTGCCTCTTGAATAGCACGAATTTTCGGCTATTTAGGGCAAAATATGCTCTATAATGGCTTAAATTTTACGCTCAAAATTCTTGGTGCAAAATTATAGATTGGTTTATAAGAGTAAGAAAATCAGATGCAGATGTTGCTGTAACAGCAGTCGATGCACTTATTCTTATATTTGGACTTACCCGGATAAAAGCCTTTGTCAATGATTTCAAGGATTTCATCAATGATCTCAAGCCCCTTCTTGAAGTCTTTTTCCGTAAAAACGATCTCTTCGATATGGTTATTGCTTCGTGTAAAACAGATAAATCCTCTTTTTACATCAATGTTGTAATTCTCTTTGATCATGATGGCATGCAGTACCAGTTGGAATTTGTAGGTTTTGAAAATAGTATCCTTGAACTCAGCAAATTTATATTCAAAAGGCGCTGCAGTTCCATCATCGAGGAACAGAATCTCATCCACGATCCCTTTTATGTGGTTCTTTTTTGAAGCAATGAATACATTCAGTTCTTTTTTCACAACTCCAAGCTTCTTTCGCAGGTATTCAGTATTCGTTATCCGTTTTTCCTCATGGACTTCCCTTCCTTTTAATACCTTGAACCTCGATTCCTCATGCTGTGAGATATCCAGGCAGTGCATAAAATAGATAAAACGCGGGCAGAAAAGGTATTCAAGCACATCCGAAATAGTTATTATCGTATCTCCTGCCGGCATAGTCCTCAAAAGAATTTCGTCAAAACTTCATCGCTCACAAGCTTCTTATCAAAAGCCTGACCAAGAAGCTTGACCTTCCTGAAAGATTCATCATCCATGGGGAAAACATAAACCGAATCCACATCAGGGTCGATCTCATCTTCACATTCAAGAGCCAGGGAATCTCTTTCGTTCGCATTAAGAGTGCCAAGAAAAACACTTTTTTGCACCCTGTAAAGCCCTTTATCAAGACAGATACGCGCCACATTCTTGCGTGTGGTATTATCCGTAATATCATAAACCACCCAGACCATTGTCATCTCATATCCTCCTTTTATTTTATCAGGCTATTCGCTATGCTGTGGCATTCCATCTGTATGGTGTTCCTTATCTTGACATTGCGCCCGTTATAATCGATATCTTTATCAAGCGTTTCATTGACCGCTGTTATCAAAACCGCTTTCCCCTCCTTATTCATGTACAATCCGCCCGGTATTTTATCAAAAAGCCCCTCATGCACCTGTTTTTTGGAAAAAAGGTTCATAACCGTTCTATCGATATGTATCCTGAATATCTCAATAAGGTCAAAAACAAAGGATTTCTTATTGTAATTATCGGTATGCAGAAAGCCCATATAAGGATCAAGTCCTGCTATTATGCATCCTTTCTCGACCTGCGAATACAGGACGCCGTAGCCGTAATTAAGAAGGCAGTTAAAAGCATCTTGCGCCGGATCACGGCTTCTGCCATTGAATTTCCACGCATCTGGCATGATACTGCTGAGGGCATTGAAATAATTGAGTGATGCCATACCTTCAGTCCCCATGATTGAGCCGCGTTTTTCCTCAAGCGAGCCTTTCATGCCAACGAGATTTTCTCTCAAATCAGCAATTTTTGCAATGTTTGGCTCAACCAGCTCTTTATCATCCGGTCTATTCTTTTTCAGGTCTTTCAGGAAATCAAGCTGGTTATCGATCTTCTGCACTATCCAGCCGCGCGCCAGGTTAAATCCCAGAGCGGACGCTTCAGCTTCAAGCTGGCGGCGCCTGATAAGCGTTGTGCTGCCAAGTTTAGAGTGCCATACCCTGCCGAAAGGGTTACCATGGAAATCCAGGAAAACAATATCGATATTATTCTCGACAGCGAACTCGATCGCGTCCGTACTTATGGTTGCTGATGTGGTTATGAGGATGCTGTCAACCTTGTCTGCTGAGACTTCAAAGCTTTTATCGTCATTTTTTATAAGGAAGCAGTTCTTCTCTTTTTTGAGATACGCGCCGCGCGTGTTTATTACGAGTTGCATCAATAATCAGCCACTTTTATGATTATATTTTTCAGTTTATCTATCCTTGAAAGAGCTTCATTTATGAAGCCCATGTCAAGATGATTATACCTGTGCACAATGAAATTCCTGACTCCGTTCATCTGCCTCAGGAAATCTCCTTCACCCTTAGAAATAATATTCTTGTCAGTGATTTTCTCGATATTTGTAGCGTCATCTTCCACCTTTAAACCCATATCTCTTACTTTCATAGCGATTAAATCCATACTGATCTCAATCGCAACCTGAAGAGAGTACAGTAATGCACGCTCGGTTACATCATTTTCGATCACATGGGCTGAAATGAATTCCTCTTCTTCGGTGAATCTTTCAATTTTTGATTGGTACCTGTTTTCTCGATCCAAGCCATTTTCTCCTTGCCAGTGTCATTTCCTTGAATGTACTGAATCTGTTGCTCTTGATCCTGTATTTCATATCCTCCCAATTTTTCCTGAAATGATAGAAATAATATGATATTGAAGGCTCATCTCCATATATTATTCTGTAGTTTTCGATTATTTCCATCTTAATATACAGAGGCAGATCTTCAAATATCTTAATATCATACTTGCTTCCGACTTTTTGAAAAATCTGTCTCAGAATTCCATTATTCTTGGGTTTAATGAGACAGATGTCGATGTCCGAGCGTTCATCTGCACATTGTCTTGCATGCGAACCATAAAGTAAAATGCCTTGCACATCATCTTTTATGAATTCAAATTCCTTCTTCAGGAAGATTGTGAGGTTTTCAAGGGGCAATTTATTTTTCATAGTCATATCAGTCATCATTTCATATTTTTAATGCGCTTTGTTTATCTTATTTTGTCTGTATCATCAAGGCGGCGCTGGGGTTGCGACCCCAGACCCCGGTGAGGCGCCGCCGATGGCGGGTTTGTTCATGGTATTTATGATTAACCGGTGTTGAAAATCCAGCTCCTGCATCGATAAGCGCGCTGTCCGTCTGCATGTACCGCGCCTGGGGGAAGCGAAGAGGAGGGGCTGGGAAGAATTCTCGGAGGTTGTATTTTTCATCGATAAAGAGAGAAATCATACGACAGAACACGGATTGCACGGATGCGCACGGATCCGCGAATATCCGCGCAATCCGCGTCATCCGTGTTCTATTCAGAGACAGCAGGTTAATTTCTTTAACCGATGACCCTTGACACAGGTTCATGTTAATTTTCACATCTCCTGCTATTGTTTATTTCAATGAATTTATCATTTAACTGTGTTAAAAATCCGGCGCTATCGCTTGCAGGCGCAGGTTTCATAAAGAAATAAGGCTGCATAATATTGTTTAAAACAAACCGCAGATAAACGCAGATGAACGCAGATTTATTGAATTGTTTCTTAGTTTGTCTAATCATATCGTTTCTCCGTATGCTTATTGCGCCGCCTGTCCGCATGCACGGCGCCTGGGGGAAGCGAGGAGAGGGGGCGGGGGTGAAAATGAAAGTAATGATGAAAGCACATAGAAATATGGTCATAGCAATTTATTCTAATTTTCGAAACATGATTACGCAAAAAGCACCTCATATTTCGACTTAGATTCCAATCTATTTTTGATATTATCTTTAAAAGTTCCCCCAATTTCAACGTCATATTCCATATCCATAACTTTCCATTTATCATCTATCCCCTTGCTTTTTGCGAGGAAATATGCCCATAATGGCATCTTTACAAGATGTTCCATAATAACAAATTGATTCGTGTCTTTAATCGTATCCCAGAAATATTCTGGAACCACTTCAACCATTTTATATGTTACAAATCTAGTATGGAGATCAGTTTCGGGAAGGTCTTGTACTCCACCAATATCATATATCAATTCATCCAAAACTCTGCGAGTATTGAGGAATCTCACATCATTAGCAAATTTTTTATCTTCATAGACCTGTTCAACCATTTTTATAAGTTCTTCTTCAGTAAGTTCAGGATTGGATTTAGCATTAGCTTTTAAGATTTCCAACCCTTTTTCTGTGATTTCAGGCGGATAAAATCGTGTAGAAGCTTCATCCTGCTGGAATACATGCACTTTTCCCTTTTCAGAACTTCTTTCACGATTAACTCTGCCTGCTCTCTGGATAATCGCTTCTAAAGGTGCACCTTCAGTAAAAAGAACATCATAATCAATATCCATTCCACATTCAATAACCTGGGTTGCTACCAGTATTTTCGGCCATGATTGGTCATTTCTGGATTTGGCTTTATCTTTTTCCAAATTCTTTTCTTTTTTCCTTCTATCCTTCGCTATGAAACGGGAATGAAGACACATAGGCTTGATCTTAAGTTTATTATTTGAAATTTGCTGATATGCCTCTTGAGTAGCCTTAACTGTATTACAAACGATGGCAACACGTTTGCCATTTTCTATGTATCTTTCAATTTCATCTACCACTTTTTTTGAGATTTTTTCCTTCTCGAATAGCGTTTTTTCATTAATTATGTACTCATTTCTCGCATTATTTAATAGAGTTACATCCTTTACAATATGACTTTCGCCCTCTATGTGGAGTAATTTTGAAAGGAAATCAATCAAATTCTTCGGCATCGTTGCACTCATAAAAAGCATCTTTGAATAATCCCTTAGCTCACGAGTAACACGCTCCAAAAGCGCAAGCATATGCCCATCATAAGCATGAATTTCATCAAAAATAATGGCGCCACCCATCACTTCACCCATAATTACAGACCATCGTTTATTTCCATTAAAAGCTGTCATTAGAAGCTGGTCGACAGTCGTTACCATAATAGGTTTGAACATCATTCGATTGAGTCTATGCCCCTCTTTTTCATCTACAGTAGGTAAAAATTCTTTTGGATCATACTGTTCGGATTCATCTGTCTTCAGACGGTTTAAAATCTGGTACAAAACTGAACTACTATGAAGCAATCCCACATTTTTATCTCCAAAATGTTTTGTCAATCGTTCATAAATGCTATTTGTAAGTACCTGATTAGGGAGTACATACAGTATTTTCCCATTCAATTTTTTATTTCTTAAAGCCCATGCAATAGCTCCTTCTGTTTTTCCTGAACCAGTTGGAGCAACTGCAATTCCATGCCCTGATAGATTAGTTAGTTCCTTTTGGAAATTTGTAATTTCAAATATTTTAGATTTATTTTGTTCAATATCTTCTTTAACTTTCCCCCAAAATTCATCTGTGGACATGATAACAGTAGAATGCATTTGATTTTTTGATGAACCTTCCCAATCTGCCGAAATCAATAAACTTTTTAGCAAAGCAAGTGCTCCTCTTATCTGACCAATAACTTTTATTTCACCAGTTGAATCAATAGCTTCCTGAACCTCAAATGGGATCTTATCAATTTTCTCTTTTATAGTTTCTATTATGGTCTGCCCATTTTTATTGACTTCTTTCCAGGCTACGATTGGCAATGAGATTCCTTCTTTTTCAAAAATGATTCTTGCGACTTCCATAACATAATTCCATTGTTCCTCCCCAAAACCAATCCTACCTAATTCATTAGAATCTCCAAAGAATTCGTTCCATTCTCGCCTGAAACTATCTGGATTGATTGGTTTATGATGTCCAATTGCTGCAAAAAATTCAAATGGAAATCCATTGGACTCAAGTTTACCAAATTTTTCATTATATAATGAGCCTAAATAAAGTAAAGCCAATCCGCTGATGATTTCATGTCTGTATGGTTTTATTTTATTATCCAGAGATGAATTTAGAGGGATAGCACAAACATCACAAAAAATAGGAGAATTGGATTTATCCTCTTTTTGAGCCAACTGACTCATTGCATATTGAAAGCTTAAGGATAATTTCCCTGCATCATGAAAAGCAATTGATAATAACGAAGCTATTTTAAATCTTTCCGGGGGAATTGCATATTGATTGCATAAATCTTTTATTACGGTTTCCTTTTGATAATATAATTTCTTCCATGAGTCATAAACTGCTTCGATATGACATTTATAGCATTGTTTTGGCTTTCCAAAATAGGTCATAGGTCAAATCTCCAATATCGGAATATTTAAAGTTTCTAGTTTACCTGATAATGAATTGGTATCAATTTTGAAGCCCTTTACTTGCTCTTTTAATGTTATTGAATGGTTTCCTATGACTGTAAAATCTCTAAACTCATCCGCCATTCTTTCATAGGCAAAACCATTCTCGAAAATAAAATGCACAGGTAGCCGATAAAGCAATGTGCAAGGGCCTGGATCAATAGGATCGTCGATATCAAAAAGACTTTCATCAATCTGCATTGAAGGTACACCGACGACGACCGTGTTTTGCAAAAGTTGCAGATTTTCAAATTCGCCCTCAGATACCTCATGGACTATTGCGTTCGCCAAATCATCTGGTCGCCCAAGCGATAATGGGTAAAATGGGTATCGAAATGCTTTTTCACATAAACGTATGGATGATTCACCTCCACAGAAAATAACGTGGTAGATGGGTTTGAAAAGGATTTGCCGTTCTACTACATCAGTTTCAGGATTCTTGGTCGTCAATACCCTCCATGTATCATTACATCCACCTGCATAACTGCCTGCTATGCCAACTTTTAATTTGAGATATTTGAATATCTCTTGTGCAGTTGCCATATCTTTGCCAATCGCAGCTCCGAACATACCAACCACGGAAGTATAGGGCGGAAGGGGCAATGAGCGGTGGTATTTATACATATACGGGACTCTAAAGCTCGCTGTTAGTCCTCTTATTTCAATATGTAATCTATACACAGTCGTTTATCCTTTTTATTTTTGTGTTTGACCGGTAGAATCTACTTTTTGATCTTGGATATTGAAATGTTGTTTTAACCAACCATCAATAGTTTCAAAGGCAGTTTTCATTGTTTCAACCTTGATTCCATTAACTGAATCAGCAGGCTTGTTTGTGGAATCTAAAGGTTTCTTTGAATCGATAGGCGATTGAATTAAATCATCCCTGTACCCAACCACAAGACAGGAATTGTTATCTTTGGTTACAATTCCATCGGCAAATGTTTCTTTTGCTGTCTCAATAGCTTTAATATTTATTACATTTTTATCAATCTGTTTTTCATCAAGTAATAGAGTTTCCAAAAATGGTGTTCTTGCACCTTTAACATAAGCAGCAACTATTAACTTTGGTGTAAGGTCTATGAGCCAATTGCTACTGCGACCTGAGGGGGCAAGGAAGCGGATTGAATCAAGAATAGCTTTGGCTCTTCGATATCTTTCCTCATTCTTAAGCAAGGAATATTCTTTTTTAATAAGGATGAATTTTTCTCCACTTTTTTGAATAAAATCAAAATCAATATCCTTGTTGTCTTTATCCTTTTGTGAAATAGCCTCAGGAATGCTGGATTTTTCATTTCCAACAGCACTAAGATTTGTAAGAAAACCTTCTCCTGTTCCAATTCTATCCAAATCTATATATAATGTCATTCGATACCAACCCCTATGTACTTCTGTTTCATATGGCATAGGTGAACCTCCACCTTTCAATCCTATCATATTAGCGCCAAAATCAACACTGTCATCAAATGCTGATAGAGATAGAAGAGGGGTCGTTGATATAACAGATTTTCTGACTCCATTAATATTTTGTCGCATTTTATTCAGTGCTGCTGAATCATCTTTAAGAATTGAGGTTTTGATTTTCTCTATATCCTTTTCTTTAAGTTGTATCTTATCTTTTAAATCGTCAAAGGTTAGAGTCTCAACAGTGGGATTATCTTTAAAGAATTGTTCGATTTTTTCTTTTATTGGTTTAGTTTTTATTTTATCAACCATAACCTTTAAAAAAATAGGATTTATTTTTTCTGTGTTAGATTCTTTGTTGACGTCATCTATTGACTCGGATTCTTCCGAAATTTTAATCTCTTTCTTAGAGGATGGGTCCATAAATCCAAACAAGTCATCATCAATATACTTGATTGGATCGGCTATTGTTCTTGCAGGAGAAGAAGTTATCATAGGGGAAACAGAATATCCTAATCCTCTCATAGTATCTCGCAAAGCCCTTTTCATAGCTTGAGAAGATGCATATGGAAAGTCAAGAAAACCCTCCCGAATCTTCTTTATCACATTTAGATTTTCAATTTCACTTCTTCCACCGCTGGGAGATGCAATACTAAGCCGAACAAGGTAAGTTATTGCCAGTCCTTTTGAAGGTTTTAAGGTTGTTGCGTTAATCATTGTTTTATCCTCCTTTTAAGTAGTTTGAGGCGATTCGACTGCAAGAGTAGATTTACTTTTGTTTATCCAGCCATTTAACATTCCTGCAAGAAAATAGACTCGGTATACCTCAAATTTTTTAATGTCCTCGCTTCCATCATCCGTATGAAAAATCATTTCTATTGGGATTTCTTTTTCTATCTTTTTATAAGCGTGTCTAACCTGCTCTAAGAACTTTACCGGCGATGGCGACCTCTCAATGCTATAATAGTATCGCTTAATAAGATTCTTCTTTTCTTCATTATCCCAGCTAGGATTGTTCCAAAAGTCCTGACTTAAATACCGACCCGAGTCTTTTGCTTGCTTAACTATATTTGACATAAATTCATTCTCCTTATTGAATAGCCATTGATCATATTTTTGAAATAAACTTGTAATCTGATCAGAGTCGTAAGGTTTTGCCGTTTCTTCTCTTAAATCCGATGAAAGGACAGTCAGTAGATATCTATAAACATGCTTTCCTTCTGTTAATGCCTGAGATGCTTTGAGAACTGATAGCCGTTGGAGTTGAGTTCGCCTAAATTTTTGTCCGTTGACAATTGTCCACTCTGATGATCTTTCAATTAAAAAATTCAATGTCTTCAAAAGTCTTCCGTCACCTTCACTATCAAAATATCTATTAAGATAAGAATATAGTTTCATAAAGTAAGCAGACCGATCAATAGTTGTTTCTCTCATTACAAAACTTTTCTGTCCGCTATCTCTTATTAAAAATAATGCCGTTTGAAATACAGAACCCCTGTTATCAATCAAGCCAATATTTTGAGAAGTTTGAAGTAACCTTGCTGATGATTTCGGTAAAAGCCGATCGAATAGATCAAAATAAAAAGATAATGTTAATGCAGGTATCCCTCGAGGCACAACACCAAAAGAACTCATATAATTTTTTTCGGATAAATCAGTACCAAGAGCTCGTGCCAATCCTCGTTTTCCTGACAGAGATCTATATAATAGATTTGTTGCTGAGAGATTGCCTGAAACATAAGGCAATATATAATATGTATCTTTCTTATCCCGATCTATTGTTATTCTTCGGTAAAATAATAACAATGGTGCAAAAAAGGTAAGGTATCCACATTGCCAACATTTTTTACATCCTTTATGGTACGAATGAAAACATCTATTAGAACTCTCTCCTTCAACAAAAGGGGATGATCTTGATGCTAATCCAATGAAAACTTCCTCGGCTTTTTTCAATGCGAGATTTTCATTAGTTAATTGTCCACAAAAAACGCATGTGGATAGTTGTTGAATCTTCTTTTGCTTAATTGGTAAAAAAATATTTTTTGTTCCTGTATTTTTAATAATTTCTTGTCTGAAATATGTATATTCTGCCTGTTTACCTGAAGCTATTACCTCACCAGCTATGGTGCTCTTTATTTTTATTCTTCCATTTTCTTCGGGTGAAGAAATCTGTTTTTCGGTTGAGACATCATATAATGTTGTTCTAATTCGCTCTAAAGAGTAAGATAATGCAAGGTCAATTTGACTCTCCTCTCCTCTAAGGCTAAGCTGATCAGAATCAAGATTTACCTCAATATTCGAATGACTCTTAATCGTTTTTCCCCATTCCCCGATTGTTTCAGAATTCGGGAGAGGTTTGTTTAACGTATCGTATAATCCCACAATTCCTGCATCAATCCAGTAATTGCATGTTCTTTTGAATACAAGCCCGGTCTCAACCATAATGCACCAATGTCCCATAACCTCTGGATACGAATTTACCAATGCCAATATAATCCGGAATTTCCGTATTACATTCAAACATCACATCAAATGGAGGAAATTTCAGGTCATCTTTTATCTTTATAGGAATACCTGTTTTCAACTGGATAAGATTCGTTTGAATTCGATGTGTAACTGTAACGCCACACCACTTGGCGGCAGCAAGAATATGATTTGCAAGTCCCTTTTCAATAGCTTTTCTTTTTTCTTCTTCAGTTAATGATAAATAAGCCTTTTGTTTATCCTGATTTAAAGCTATATACGGGGAAATATTTCTATAACATTTCAAGTTAGACGGTTGGAAACTCGCCTGTTTTGTTTCTTTTGAAGAAAGTTCAAGTTCTATAACAAATCCATTGTTTCCAATCGGCATTGTAATAGCATCTGGCCACATAAAAGATTGAGCAAATTCAACCCCTTCATTCAGAGCCAAAATATATACCTCATTGTTTATGACCTTGAACTGGAAAGGTGCTCCTTTACTCCTATATATCGATCTTCCATCTGGGTAATGGTTATGAAAAAGTGGATGTGGGTATTTATCCGCAAAATATCGCCTTACTGAGCTCGAAAAAATTTGGAAACCATGAGGCAACTCTTTTGGTTTATAATTTATAAGAAATAGGTTATTATTTTCATTCATATTACTGCTCATTTCGCTCCTTCCGCGCCCTCATTTCCATAATCCCATTCCATTTTCACCCTTCCATATCCCGACCGCCATTCCATAAACACCTCGCGCCCTTTCGCAGCGTCCATCCGCAGCCCGATACTATCCAAACGACACATCTCCTTATATAGCTTGTTGGAGCGGTGTGAAAGTGTTTTTTTTACACGAACTAAAATATGCATCTTCTGAAGGTTATGATATCTGAATGCATGAGGCAGCCCCGTTTTCTGCCGGGCACGCCGGACAGTTGAAAATATTCAAATCTGAGTTTGTTTGAGTTCGTATTGAGTTCGCTGCCCATATTCCGGCGCTGCTTTGCGTTCTCTGTGTGCTTTGCGGTGAATATTTTGCTCAGTTGGCTGCATCGGCTTTGCCATCGGTGCCGCGAATTAATGTGATTTGATTTATACATTCGAAAATACCCACATCACCTGTAAACTTTCTTTCTATGCTCAAATTTATGCAGGATTATAAAATCGCCCTTGAACTCATATAGGACTCGAAAAGGCGGGATTCTAACACTTCTTAGAGGAAAAAGTTCGTATCCCAGCGGTTTTCCGATTTCGGGGTTATCGATAATCTTCTGGACAATTTTCTTTATCCTGATCTGGATTTTCTTATCTCTTATCTTCTTTAAATCCCCTTTGAATTCCTCAGTGTAGATCAGTTTCATGCCCAGATTTCATCAAGCTCGTCAGCGCTTCTTATCTCTTGTATTCTGCCTGCTTTTACATCATTTCTGGACCGTTTTATCCCTTTCATAAGAGTCTCATCATTCATTATTTCAATGGTTTCGATCAGAGCTTCCAGTTCATCTTTTAATTTTTTTAAATTATTAAACGCATCGAAGCTTATGACCATCTTATTTTGTGTCATAGTTTCTGGCATAATTATCAACTATCTGGAATCTGTTTGGTATTATATATAAACCAATTGCTTATCTGGCTGGATAAGTGTAATGTCTAAACTCTCCCGCCCCCTCTCCGCTCTCCCCTCCGCCCCCATCGGCGGGCTTTACACCATAAGTTTCGATACCTGTATTCAAGCTATCATCGTCAGTCACCCTTCTTTATGCAGCCGCAGTGATCCCGTTTTTATTCGGCTGCTACTTTATGAACTACTTATCTCCTTATATATCTTTTGAAAGCGGAGTGAAAGTGTTTTTTCATGGAAATTAATGACAACAATGCAAGTGGTATCTGCGTTCATCGGTGTCATGCCCACCGCAATGCATAGACACGTATCTCCACGTATGGCGAAGCCATACGTGTGGGCGACGTCAACTGGCGCAACGGTTGACGTGGACACGCCCTCCAGAGGCGTGACTCTGGAGGCTCGCGACTCTGGGTGTTCATCTGCGGTTTATGGTTTCTATATACGGAGGCTGCTTCTTTTTCCTATTGGCGCCGAAAATTAATGCGATTATATTTATATAATTCTTTCATCAGACAGATGGCGAAAAATTTATATTAAGTAATGATAATATATAATAAGCATGGAAGAAATAAACCAGTCAGCAGTGTTCTTCAGGTGCCGCATTTGCAGCTTTGAATTCGAGGCAGACCCGAATTTTATACCAATACCTTGCCCGCAGAGTGGAAGCGAGGATACGGAACGAATATGAGCATTTGAGCTATGCCGAATAATTTCGAAAAGCTTATTGGCAAATTGATTCCAGATCATAATATGAAAATCACATAAAGGGATGTCAATGTATCACGAAGGATATCTTGCGCCCGTCAAATGCGATATCTGTTTTTCCTGGAGATATCAGGCGCAGTGATAAAGGCGAGTGCATCTTTTACAGGAGCGGCGCATGCACCATATATGAATGGCGGCCAATGATATGCAGGTGCTATCCTTTTTTTATCGCATCTGCTATTACAGGAGCCACGCTTACCACGCTAACCCCTTTATCTATTGTATCAGTAGCGATGATCCCCTTCACCCCTGCTTTGAATAATTTCAATACCGCATTATTGGAAAGCACAGGATGCACGCACGCCGTGTAAACCTCATGCGCTCCCTGACTTTTCAGCAGTGCAATGGTCTCAGCCATCGTTCCCCCGGTCGAGATAATATCATCCAGGATAATAACGTCTCTGCCCTTCACCGCCACCTTCTTGGGCTTTATTGATACGGTCTCCCCGCTCAACCGCGTCTTCTCAAGGAAATCGTAATCAATCCCCAGGTCCTTTGAAGCGTTCCTGGCAAGACCGATGGCGCCGTAGTCCGGTGAAATGATCAGTGGATCCTTAAGCTTCATGTTCTTTATGTATTTTCCAATGACAGGCGCGGCATCAAGATTTACTGCCTTCGCGTCAAAATGCGAAAGGATGCTCTCATCGTGGATATTGATGGTGTAAACAGTATCCGCTTTTATCGCTCCTGCAATCGCGCGGGCGCTTACCGGCTCTCCAGGTTTGAACTGCTTATCCTGCCGCGCATAACCCATGTAGGGAATGACAACATTGATCCTGGAGGCATCGCTGCATGCATCGATAAGCTGCAGCAGCGAGATAAAATCAGAATCGGTGACAGTGCTCTGTATTATCGTGACATTATCGCTCGTAAATTTGTCTATAACACGGGTATATAGCTCACCATCCGGGAATTTCTTGAATTCGCTTACCAGCAGGTTATTTTTCAATAATTCAGATACTCTTCCTGCGAGCAACTGTGAAGCCGGTCCGCCAATAATATCCAATATTATACCTCAAGCCTTTAATGGATACCTGGAATATAAAGGATTATCGTTATATTTATGTACTGCCTCATCTATTTTAATCCGCCGCTGAAAAAACAAACCACACGTATACCGTCAGAAATGATGGTTTGCATCAAATGCAAAAATTTATAATAATGCGGATTAATGAGTTCACATAACTAACCCCTGGAGAACATAACATGACGCTATTTATTGAAATTAAAGACCTTCGTGTCGGCTTTGATGGAGTAGATGTACTCAAAGACATAAATCTGGAAGTTAATGAGGGAGAAATTCTCGGGATACTGGGAAAAAGCAGTGCAGGTAAATCTATACTCATGCACGTATTAAGAGGCGTAGAAGCTTTTGACGATGTATCAGGAAGCGTAATATACCATCTTGCCCGATGCAGCAAATGCGGATTAGTAGACCGCCCGAGCAAAGTGGGCACGGATTGTCCGAAATGCAATTCGAAGTTCGAGAAATTCGAAGCTGATTTCGTAAAACTGGATATACATGACCCTGTAAGGAGGGACATAACAAGAAGGATAGCCATCATGCTCCAGAGGACGTTTGCCCTGTACGGCGATGAAAGGGTCATTGTGAACGTCATGAACGCGCTCCAGGAAATTGGCGAAATGGGACCGAACGCTATTAACAGAGCAGCAGACCTGCTTGACCAGGTCAACCTTTCAAACAGGATGATGCACATAGCAAGAGAACTCTCAGGGGGCGAGAAACAGCGCGTTGTACTTGCCAGACAGCTTGTGAAAAACCCTATACTTTTGCTGGCAGATGAACCTACAGGGACGCTTGACCCCAGGACAGCCGAGATCGTCCACGAGACCATCCTTAATGCGACCAGGAATTTCAAGATGTCACTCATTATTACCTCCCACTGGCCAAAGGTCATCGAAGAGCTTTCACACCGCGCCCTCTGGCTCGATGAAGGGAAGATAGTTATGATCGGTGACCCGCACGAAGTAGCCGCTGCTTTCATGAAAGAAGTTGGAGAGATAGGCGGGCAGGAAAAAGTGGAGATAGGTAAGCCAGTGATCCGTGCGCGTGAACTGAAGATGACATATTTCTCACTTGACAGGGGTATAGTCCGGGCTGTCAATGACGTAAGTTTTGATGTGAACGAAGGAGAAATATTCGGTCTGATCGGCGTGAGCGGCGCAGGAAAGACCACAACATCCAAGATCATTTCTGGACTGATCGTTCCCACTTCAGGCACTATTGATGTCAGGATCGGGGATGAGTGGATAGACCTCAAGCAGCTCGGCTCTGACAAGAAAGGAAGAGCCACTAAATACATAGGCATACTCCATCAGGAATACAGCCTTTATCCTCACAGGAACGTTATCAATAACCTGACCGAGTCCATAGGGCTTGACCTGCCTATGGAACTTGGCGAGCGAAAGGCTGTCCAGACATTGATGAACGCGGGCTTCACTGAGAAAAAAGCCGCAGAAATCCTTGCCAAGATGCCAGAAGAGTTGAGCGAGGGGGAACGGCACAGGGTGGCTATGGCGCAGGTGCTCATCAAAGAGCCGAGGATACTCGTTTTTGACGAACCGACAGGGACCATGGACCCGGTGACAAAGATCGAAGTCGCAAAATCCATCCTGCATGCCAGGAAAGAACTTGGGGAGACATTTATCATAGTCTCACATGACATGGACTTTGTAGCTCAAGTGTGCGACAGGGCTGCATTGATGCGCCTGGGAAAGATAGTTGACATTGGAGATACCGACGCTGTTTTATCTAAACTTTCAGAGAAAGAGCGGGAAGAAACCCTGGAAGGAATAGTCAAGGAATTGAAATAACCGGTAAAGGTGTTACGTGATCCTGATAGAGGTTAATGGGCAGAAATTAGAAGTAAATGACGGAGCCGTCCTGAAAGAAGCTATTGAAATTGCAGAAGCGTTCTATTATCCCGGAACAACAATAGGGATTTTAAAAGCAGGCACGAAAAAGGAAGAGGTGACCCCGGAATATAAAATCCTTACGACAAAAGGTGAGTTCAGGATAGAACTCGCCGGGGAACATGGTCTATGGACGCGGTTCAAGCATGATTTCATTAATATCAGAGCGCACTGGGAGACCCGTAATTCAATAGCTTTCGGCCCTGTCGAAACCGATGTTGTACCTGAAAGGGGTGAGAAAAAATTCAACCGCTACGATGTTTTCTTCGGGACTGGCGGATATGATGCGAAAAACACTTACCTCATGTTTTCAAAAGACAAACATTTTTCGGATTACGGAAGCCCCAGGGATGCAGTGGCTGGAAAGATCATAAGCGGTAAAGGTGTTTTCGCAGGACTCAAACAGGGAGATACCATTTTAAAGATAGAACCCGTGATAATGTGGGAAACCCTGCTCGACAAGATATCCACCGTTGACCTCTCAACAAAACTCGAAGACGGGATGAGGATATTCACATATTTCAAGGTAGACCTTGTTAATGAAGCTCCCGAAGGCGCGGAGCATTTCCTTGCCCTTATCAGGAAAAAAACATTTAATGTCGATACCTTTTCGAACTCATTCATATCCGATGATAGGCTCAAGGGTGAAGGATGTCCTTATGAACATTGGGAAGCCCGCTCAGAAGGGGCGGTGGCAGCCCGCACGGACGGTATCGGGAACGGACGGCTCTATATATACAAGAGTGACAGGACATCAAGCGCCGTACACAGTGTGGTCGGGCACGTCACCAAAGGCATTGAGCTTATCAGGATAGCACAGGCTGGCAGCAGGCTTGCGGTCATATCCAATCCCGAGCGGGTCATGGTGCTTGGAATGGGCTTTGCTCAGGCTGAAAAAATACTGGATGCGCGGGGCTTGAAACTTGAGAAACATGGATACACTGGTGACGATGCCATCATAGTTGAACAGGACCCCAAAACAACGATTGAAATTATAAGTGAAGGCGGGGTTGCAGGGCTTGGCGTGAGATCCGATAAAATAATCGATGTCAAGTTCTATGATGACCTTGCTCCAATAACTCTTGACTTTTTCAGGCATTCGCTGCGCCTTAAAGACCTGCCGCTGGGTCCTCTTCCCGTATTCTATACTTATGAGAATACATACCTCTTCAGGTCTGAGAAAGAGGCTGAAGCCTATAAAGAGATAAACCCTGAGAATATCCCCAGAAAAGAGGTCAAAGCCGGGGAGATAGCAGTTACGAACCAGGCTGCCAGGCGTTATGGTATGATAGGGGTCAAGCTTATTGATGATGCAAAGTACGGTCCGACGGGTGAGAAATTCGAATGTACCAACATTATAGGAAAGGTAATCCATCCCGAGAGGCTCAAAGGGGTAAAAGAAGGGGATATCGTTTACATAAGAGAGGTTTCATAATGGATACCATAACAAAAATGATAGTGATCAACTCCAAAAAAGTGCTTCCGAGCGATGTAGTTATTAAACTTTATGGATCCAATGCCGATGTCATGATAAAGGAAACCTGTTTTGGTGTGATGGTAAGCGGCGAGCGCGCTGTAGTGGATAAGCTCCTCTCTGAGACACGTAAAATGGACCCTTATGGCATGTTCATAAAGGAAAGAGGTTTCGCCCCCGGCGAACCCAACAGGTGCAGAGCCACAAGGCGAGGCGGCGCAAGACCTGGATTCCATATGCTTGAGGCCGAAGACATGCTCCTGCCGCACATAGCAGAAGCTTTAAACGCACTGGATAAAGGTGAAGTTCCCAGGCAAAAGCCGATAAAGAAAAAACTCGATGTGGAAAAGCTTAAAGAGATAATAGAGAAAGCAGAGGTGTCATAATGAAGGTTTTTATATATCCAACGAACAGTCTCATCCTTTCTGATCTTGTCGAAAGGTTCGGGCATGAGCCGCTTGCAGTGATGCAGGAGATATCAAAAAGAGTAAATACACCGGGACTTGATTCTCCTCCTCTTAACATCACGCCAGATGACCCAAAAATTGGACTGAAGTACGCTGCTGTTGAGGTGCCATCTGGTGTGAGAGGAAGGATGTCTTTGTTCGGACCCCTGATATCGAAAGCCGAAGCCGCGATCATCGTGCGCGACCCGGTCGTTTCGTTCGGGTGCATGGGGTGCGCAAGGACGAATGAACTTGTCAACTTCCTTATTCGATCAAAAAAGATCCCGATGCTCGATCTGTATTATCCCTCAAGCGAGGAAGAAGCAAAGGAGTTCGTGTATAAGATATCGCAATTCCTGAAATTAGACCCCGCATTTAAATGCGGGGCTTTGGAGGAAAAGAAATGAACTCGTCTGAAAACCTGGTCAGGATCGCGCAGCTTTCATGCGGTGCCGAATACAGCGGTATACAGGCTGAAATCGATTCCGCAGCAAAGCAGGTATATGCGGTCATTGTCTATCCTGAAGTGGATTTCAAGGATATCGAGGACATAGAAGAGGAATTCGGGCTCAAGGTGGCAAGTTCCGATCTGAAACTACTGATGGCGCGGGCTAAATCCATCGTAACTGGTAAGGTGCATGTGGATGCCGTGTTCGTTGCAACGTGCTTTCGGTGCGCTGAAGGCGCTATCGTAAGGAGCGAAGTACGCCGGTACATCCACGACAAAACAGGTATTCCTGTCATAAGCTACTCATTTACTGAAAGAACAACGGCGGGTACGCTTCTTACAAGGATGGAGGCGCTCACTACCACGGCGCGTCGAAAGAGCCTGCTTGCGCGGGAAAAGCAGAGCGGGCTGACCGCAGGCATCGATTCGGGCTCGACCACTACGAAAGCCGTGGTCATGAAAGATAACAGGATAATCGGGAAAGGCTGGGTGCCCACGATAAAAGTGCTTGAGAGCGCGGAGGAAGCGTACAACGCCGCTTTAAAAGAAGCAGGCGTAAAACGCGAAGAGATACAGGCACTCGGCACAACTGGTTACGGCAGGTTCCTTGCTGGTGAGCATTTGAAGGCTGACCTTATCCAGGAAGAAATTACTGTCAACTCCAAAGGCGCGGTTTACCTTGCTGATAAACAGAAAGGACCAGCCACTGTACTTGATATCGGAGGTATGGACAATAAGGCTATATCGGTCATGGACGGCATTCCGGGAATGTTCACTATGGGTGGGATTTGCGCGGGCGCATCGGGCAGGTTCCTTGAGATGACAGCTAAGAGGCTGGGTGCAGGCATCACTGAACTTGGCGCTCTTGCATTGAAAGGAAAGCAGGAGCACGTCAAAATGAACAGCTACTGCATTGTTTTTGGCATCCAGTCACTTGTTAATTCACTTTCGGCGGGAAGCACGCCTGAAGATGTGGCTGCTGCAGCCTGCCACAGCGTTGCAGAACAGTTGTTCGAGCAGCAGCTTCAGGAAATAGACGTGAAGGAGCCAGTAATAATGTGCGGCGGGACGTCGCTGATAGAAGGATTGCCCAGAGCGGTCGAAGAACTGCTCAAAGTAAAGGTCATAGTCCCGGACAACGCGCAGTATATAGGCGCGGTTGGAGCAGCTCTGCTTGTGTCAGGATTTATTAGACCCCGCATTTAAATGCGGGGTTTTAGAGGAAAAGATGGAACAGCTTGAGACATTTATCGTTGAATCGCCGGATGCAGTTGGTGCAAAAACAACAAGGATACTGATACAGGACGTTTTAGCAGATCTCTCGCTTAACAGGGTGATAGGAAGAATGAAAGTATTTGTCGACCCTGTCCAGCCTGTTTTCATATTCGCAGCGCTGCTTCGACTTACCACACCAGCAATAAGGCTCAAGGATTTCGCAAAAGTCGATATGGGGGCTCTGGGGAAGGACGAAATTAAGATAGACTTGCAAAGGGAAGCGTTCACGATCAAGCTTCTTAACAAGCTCTGGGAAAAATACGGAAAGGAAAATATCGAACAGCCTGACAAGAAAATTATAATAGTTAAGGTCGATCCTTTGAAAGAACTTGATTCCATGAAAGAACTGGTTATCGATGAACCGCGGCAGGAAGTTCTTGACAGGCTCATAGACGCTATTGCCCTTCGAATAATCCCCGAGGGTTTCAGGGTGCGAAAACATGAGCTTTCAGCCTCGCATGTGATGTTCGCTGCTTCCGAGGATACGCTCAAACCTGAATGGATACTGCGGGGAAAGGATATGCTTGAATCGCTCAGGAGGGAAGAAAATGTTTGAGCCTGTGATGTATACCGGCGGCGTGTACAAGCATGGTCAGATCGTGGAACTCGTGGAAGACCTCGGCGGCTACATTCTCCAGAAGAACGTAATGCAGACCGAGGTAGTGCTGCTGATGCTTGTGCCGCTTGAGGATATGGCGATAGTGGAGGCAAAAGCGGCTGAGCTTCTTGGAAAGGTGACCCGTGCGCCCCTTACAGGTACGGAGATAGCCACCGTGGCGCCAACGCTGGCATACCATCACCTGCCGCACCTTGACTGTGATGTGGCAGAATTCCTGAGGAAAAAAGGCGCAAAGACCAACATGGTGGGACTTGCGCGGGGTGTGGGAAAAAGGATATGCCAGTTGAGCGCTTTCGAGCGCGACCTCATAAATGAGCATGATCTTGCAGTTTTCATCCTGGGGAACTACGAGCACTGCATAATAGAAAAATCGAAGAAGCTCTACGA
>BLYN01000136.1_pt1 | contig 19473 bp, 21 predicted proteins | sample 7848601 | NCBI WGS metagenome assembly BLYN01 (sample SAMD00058756, study PRJDB5105) | groundwater metagenome | biome: groundwater biome; feature: underground water body; material: groundwater | place: Japan:Gifu, Mizunami | collected 2014-06-26 | depth 300 m m
ACGTTTCATACAAGTAACACCAAGTATTGGAGAGGCTCCAGGTGCAGAAAAGAGTTATAAAGAATTAGCAGAAAGTGTTGGAACTCAGGTTGAAGTTTTAATTCAAGGGCAACGTTTGCGAATAATACCAGAAGAGCCTGCTGTCACTCCAGCGCCAACTCCAACACCCACTCCTGAGATTTTTGAATACCCGCTCGTAGCAGTCGACAGCAACCATTTCATCACAAAATACATCAATCTCACGGCCTCGGTGACAGGATACAATGATGTGACGCCAAAGCTCGGGGGAGACCGCCTTGTAGCAACCACCAGAGGAAAGCCAGTACTTACGACATGGGGTTTCGGCCTGGGAAGGGTCGCTTCCTTCACCACGGATAACGGGGGAGGAAACACACGCTGGGCATCGGCGGTTTACAGCGGCGAGAACTCGCGTCTCATATCCTCAATGATAAACTGGGCAATCGGAGACCCGCGACCAAAAGAAGGTGTGGTGATACAGGCTGAGGATATCTGGGGCGGCACACCTGGCAGAGTTGTTGTTACCTCAAATACGATTCCTCAGGTAAAGCTTGACGGCATTCCGTTTGACCTCTCACGCACAGGGCCCACAACTTACGAATCCTCGATAAGTCTTGAAAAAGAAGGGTTTCACGACCTCTCAGGTTATGGAATAGCGGTGAACTATCCGCTTGAGTACAGAGAGGTAGGCTTTAATGAAAAACTGAACACGGGCATCGAAGCAAACGGCGGGCGCGTATATAGCGAGGATGAGGTCGAAGGTCTATTACTTCTGGATATAAAGGAAAAAGCGGTCAGGACTGTGCAGGAGCCAAAGAGCCAGAAGGAACCCTTCCTTATTGCTGCGCTTATTTTGTTCCTGGGTGAGGTGATAGTCAGGAGGCTTAAGGATTACAGGAAGGAAAGACCGCAGATTGAGGACAACCCGCCGAGAGCGGCGCCTGTGGAAGCAGCAGCCGAAGCCGTTGAATGAGACTGTTGAGAAAGTGATCAGATTTCTCCTCTACCTTTTTATTGATCTCAAATACTTTTTCGCATCCAGTGAAAAATTCCTGGCGTTCTCAAAAAGGCTGTTAATGAACTCTGCCTGCTGTTTGCTCCAGACTTCATTCGGTACGGATTTAACCCACTAGCTGTAGAATCGAACAAATTTCAATCTTTCTACCAGATTCAATTTTTTATCAAACATGATTCCATACTCAAGGTACCCATAATTTCAAGAAATCGACCCTTTTAAAATCGGGGTCGTTTGTTGCTATGTGCTCAATGCCATGTATGTTGCACGATGCTGCATGAATGGCATCAGCAGATAGTAAATTGTATTTTGTAATGTAGTTTCCAACCATACTGATGCTTATTTCATGGATCAATTGAATATTCCTCATTGATAGAACATCAGTAGCTGTTCCAAGATCAACTTCAGAAATGGCGTGTGGGTTTGATTTTATAAAATGACCAAATTCTGCCGGTGATATGTTATTTTCATCACAAATTCTTACTCTAAGGACGTTATGATATACTTCAGAAATGACGACCTCGTTTATATAACCGTTGAAAATTCCTGACTCGACTTTGAACAAGAAATCTTTCACTGAATTTCTATACTTTCTGTGTCCAAGCAGATGATAGGTAAAAATATTACTGTCAATAAATACATTAGAATTTGGTGGCAGTGCCATCAGGTTCAAATCATTCACCTAATTCGGTCAATTCAACAGAGGTATTTATCAAATCTTCATCCATTTCTTTTCCAGCCGTTTTTTCAACCACAGAATCTATTTTTTTCTTAATGACCACAATTAATTCCTCATTTTCCGCAAATCCAAAATTGGTTGGGCTATCTGTTAGTTCGAGAGTTCGTCCATGAACTTTTGCTGGTACAATAATGTCTGTCATATATCCTTAATAAAATTCTTCTATAGGATATTAAACATACCTGTTTTGAAATCCAATTAAATTTATACCATAAAAAATATAATATACTTAAAAATAAAAAATAGTTAAAAGCTCCCGCTCTTAACTCGTCAGCACTATCTCGATGCTGATATCCTTTGGCACCTGTATGCGCATCAACTGGCGCAGCGCCCTCTCATCTGCATCAAGGTCGATGAGCCTCTTGTGGACGCGCATCTCCCAGTGGTCCCATGTCGAGCTTCCCTCGCCGTCAGGCGACTTCCTGGTCGGCACAATCAGCCTCTTTGTTGGCAGCGGAACCGGACCTGAGATGCTTACACCAGTCTTTAACGCGATATCTCTGACCTGGGAACAAACCCCATCGAGCGTAGAGGGACTTGTCCCTGATAAACGTATCCTTGCTTTTTGAACCATAAAACACCGTTTTAAAAAAAAAGGTAAGGGATTACAGGCGGGGCTTGATATCCTGGACAATGCCTGCTGCAATGGTCATACCCATATCCCGGATCGCAAAGCGACCAAGCTGCGGGATATCTTTCACCTTTTCGATACACAGGGGTTTCATCGGCTTGATCGTGACGATAGCTGCATCGCCCGCTTTTATGAAATCCGGGTTCTCAGCAGCGACCTGGCCTGACTTGGGGTCAAGCCTCTTCAGGATGGCCGTGATCATGCCTGCGACCTGCGCTGTGTGGCAGTGGATCACAGGTGTATACCCTGCTGCGATAGCGGACGGGTGCTGCAGCACGACTATCTGTGCTGTGAACTCTTCAGCCACAGTGGGCGGTTTATCTGTATGTCCGCACACGTCGCCGCGCCTGATATCCTTCTTCTCAATGCCTCTCACGTTCCATCCGATGTTATCGCCCGGAAGAGCCTCTTTGATTTCCTGGTGGTGCATCTCAATGGATTTGACTTCACCGACTGCTTTTGCGGGCATGAATATTATCTTATCTCCTGGTTTCATCTTGCCGGTCTCGACGCGCCCTACCGGGACAGTGCCGATACCTGAGATGGTGTATGAGTCCTGCACAGGGATGCGCAGCGGTAAAGTGACCGGTTTATCGGGCACTTTCAGCATATCCAGCGAAGCCAGCAGTGTGGGTCCGGTGTACCATTTGGTGTTCTCGCTTGATTTTGCGAGGTTGTCTCCCTTGAAAGCTGATGTAGGGATGAAGTTCATTTCGTCAGGTTTGTAGCCTACCATCTTGAGAAGAGTCCCAAGTTCAGCTTTTACTGCATCATATCTTGCCTTATCATAGTTGACTTCATCCATCTTGTTGACTGAAATGATTAACTGGTTAATACCCAGGGTCCTTGCAAGGAACACGTGTTCTTTGGTCTGCGACTGCACGCCTTCCTTGGCTGCGCATACAAGTATGGCTGCATCAGCCTGGGAGGCGCCAGTTATCATGTTCTTGACAAAGTCCCTGTGTCCGGGGCAGTCCACGATAGTGAAATAGTATTTTGCGGTATCAAATCTCTGATGCGCTACATCGATAGTGATACCCCTGTCCCTCTCTTCCTTGAGAGAGTCCATGACCCATGCGAAAACGAAGGATTCTTTGCCTTTCGCTTTTGCTTCTTCTCTATACTTTTCGATGATGTGCGGCGGCACAGCGCCAGTTTCAAACAATAACCGTCCTACGAGAGTTGATTTCCCGTGGTCGATATGCCCGATAACTGCTAAATTTAAATGTGGTTTCTCTGCCATAATATTTCTCCTATAATTCTTTTGAAATAATGTTTTGTGTTCGTATTGTTGTTTTGGTTTTTAAACCTTCCGTTAATCTATGAAATCACTCGGCTTTGGCATTTCAAGCTTGAGCCCTTTCCTCTTCCTGATGTCCATCACTATATCGTTGAGCATGTTGCCGGGTATTGTTTCGAATCCTGCAAATTCTGTGCTCCACAATGCCCTGCCTTCGGTCGCCGACCTCAAGTCACCGGCAAAACCGAACAACTGTGCCACCGGGGCCTTTGCCTCGATAATAGTGGTATCGCCTTCTGATTGCATATCAAGAATAGAACCGCGCCTTCCCTGCATCTCTCGCATTGCCCCACCCATCTGTTCCTGGGGCACATGGATGAACACTTTCTGGAAAGGTTCAAGCAGCGTCGCTCCTGCCATGAGTAATGCAGCCTGGATAGCCTGTCTTGATGCGGGTATCACCTGTGCGGGTCCCCTGTGTATGGAGTCTTCGTGGAGTTTTGCATCAATCAATTTAACAATTACTCCCATGACAGGCTCCCTCGAAAGCGGTCCTGCCTTCATGACCTCTTCAAAACCTTCAAGTATGAGTTCCATGGTTTCGTTCAGGTACTGGATACCTTTTGTCATATCGATGAAGATATTGGTTTCATAGATATGTGTGATCCCTTTTGCCTCGTCCTTGCTCATACCTGCTTTCAGAAGGATGTCCCTGCGTTCCACTTCCGGCTGCCTCATCGAAACTGCATTGCTTTTAATAAGTTCGATAACTTCAGGCTTCAGGGGTTCTACCTCGATATAGAACCTGTTGTGGCGGTTGGGCGACTTCCCTTCCACGGGCCCGGCATGTGTCGTAACGGTCTCTCTATAAACCACAAGCGGTTTTGAGGTAGTAATCTCCACATGCTTATCGCGCCTTATTCTGCCCGCAACGACTTCAAGGTGCAATTCACCCATTCCTGCCAGCAGGTGTTCCCCTGTTTCCTGGTTGATCATTACTTTAAGGGTGGGGTCTTCCTTTGCGACCTGTCTCAGCACTTCAACGAGCTTGGGCAGGTCTTTCATGTGCTTCGCTTCCACAGCCACTGTCACCACAGGTTCACTGACATGTCTGATGCTCTCAAACGGCGTCATGGTCTTGTCCGTGGACGCGGTCGAGCCGACTATTGCGTCGGTAAGACCTGTCAATGCGACTATGTTTCCAGCCGGGATCTTCTCCACTTCGATGCGCTCAGGTCCCATGAAAATACCTACTGACTGTATCCTGTTCGCGTTGGGCATTCCAGAGATGAAAATTTCCTTGCCCCTCTCAAGCGTGCCAGAGAAAAGCCTGCCGCTTGCAACCTCGCCTGCGTGCGGGTCTGTTGTGATGTCTGTTATCATGAGAGCGACCTTGCCGTTTCTATCCACGTTTGTCATGGATTTCCCTATTTCGCTTTCTTTATCTCCGTGCCAGATGACCTTGATACGCTCTTTCTGTGCATCTACAGGGCTTGGAAGGAACCGTATTATCATGTCGTTCATTACTGCATGAAGGGGGCATTTCAATGCAAGTTCGTTTTGCTTATCTGCCAGGCAGTATTCTATTATCTCCTTGAAAGTAATGCCTGTCTTTTTCATATACGGGATGCTTATCGCCCAGTTATTGAGCGCAGAGCCGAAAGCTACCTTGCCTACTGTCGGATCAAGCTTCAGGCTGTCATACTGGTCTGGTTTCAGTCCTTTAACGATCTTATTGACCTTGTCGATAACCAGCCCGAGCCGCATCTGCATATCCTGAGGCGTGAGTTTAAGCTCATTAATGAGCCTATCGACCTTGTTAATGAAAAGTATAGGTCGTACGTTCTCTCGCAGCGCCTGGCGCAGAACCGTCTCGGTCTGGGGCATAGGCCCTTCCACTGCATCAACAAGCACCACAGCTCCGTCCACCGCGCGCATTGCTCTCGTGACGTCGCCGCCGAAGTCCACGTGACCGGGAGTATCTATGAGGTTGATAAGGTATTCCTTGCCCTCATACTCATGCACCATAGAGACCGTGGCTGCATCAATGGTGATACCGCGTCTCTGTTCTTCTTCATCAAAGTCCATGAATAACTGCTCGCCTGCAAGCTCAGATGATATCATGCCTGCACCGGCGAGAAGATTATCTGAAAATGTTGTCTTGCCATGGTCGATATGCGCTACCGTGCCGATGTTCCGGATGAACTCCGGTTTATCCATCAGCGCTACGACACGCTCGACCATTTTCTTTCGTCTGCCCATAATAAATTACCTCTTTTCTTGGAAATTTTTAATTCACTATTATTCTAACCTATATAAACACTTTGAAAACCGGGAAAACGGCATGGGGAATCAAAATTAAGGTATTTTCAATCTCTTTTCAACCGTTCTACGATATGTTTCTTCTTTTCTATTGCCTGCGCCGCCGCCCTATCCACTGCTTTCTTCATATCTTCAAAATTCCGCGGCGTCTTCTCCCCCACAAGCTTCTTGATAGGCGTATAGGCAGATTCCCTGAAGCGAGGTGTAAAGTCATGGACTTCTCCATTGATCAAAAGTTCTGCTCCCCCGCCCTCCACGACCTTCCCGACAATATCTACAGCCGCGCCTTTTTTCCGCACGCAATAAAGGATCTCATCCGCATGCTCTGGCGGCGCGATAATCAACAGAGCATCAAGCGACACTCCCAGGTAATCTATTTCAAGCCTGTCGAGCATTTCAAGAACTTTCCTGTTCACAAGGGCGCGCAGCTTCTCCTCCTCAAAGACGAGTTTAACCCCTGCCGTTCTTGCTATCTCCTTCGCATCCCCCCGCACGCCGCCGTTTGTAACATCTGTCATCGCATGTATCTTTTCGACAAGCCCTGCTTCCAGCAGCGCCTCGCAGGCATCGATGAACTTGAGGTTTATGGTCTCATCCACGATGTCGTGCATCCCGTAATAAAGCGCGGTTGTGGAGACCGTTCCACCACCTGCACCTTCTGTCATCAGTATAATATCTCCGGGCACTGCCTGTATGCGTGCAGTAAGGTTCTCAGCTATCCCTGCAGCGCCCACGCCGCCAGTCATCCGCTCGCCGATGACCATGTCTCCCCCGATACGGAGCGTGCTGCCTGTTATCAGGGGTATGCCTGTCAGTTCTGATACGGTCGTGATGCCTGCGATATGGTCGAATATCTTTGCCACGTCGCCGTCGTCTGCCACGTGGATGTCTGAGAGCATAGCCACAGGGCGTGCCCCCATGACGTATATGTCCCGCAGCGCGGCGCGGGCGACGTGAAAGCCGGCAAGGAAGGGGTAATCCGAGAGGCGCGAGTGCATGCCGTCTATGGTTACCACAAGGTACTGTCCCCCGGTTCGCACAACGCCAGAATCATCAAGATGAGATGAATCCACGACCGCCGATGTTCTTCCTATCACCTCAGCTATTTTCTCATGCGTGTAGAAATCACCCATTCCCCTTGAACCAACACCGAATTCACCCATCGTGACGCCTGATGTGGTTGGAGCAAGTAACTCACCTGTTGGTTTGATGGTAGCCTCTGCTTCCACGATTACCGCGCTTGCTATCTCTTGCGCATGCTTTCGCGAGATGTTCTTTATCTCAAGTATCCTGTCTGCAAGCTTATCCTTGAGAGACTTATCGTTTCGCAGGATGCCCCGTTTCGCATATCCTTCAAGGTCCATAGCTCTCCACAAAATTCCGAAGCATCCTCAATCCCGTGGCGCCGCTTTTTTCTGGGTGGAACTGGGTGCCCAGCACGTTTCCCGCTTCATTTGTGATAACCGCAGGGAACTCTAGCCCGTAATCGCACAGAGCAACTTCATTTTTATCATCAGTACTTACATAGTAAGAGTGCACGAAATAAACAAATGAACCATCCTGTACATTTTTAAGTAGAGGAATATCTTTTCTGATGATAAGCGAGTTCCAGCCCATGTGGGGGACTTTCAGCTCAGATGCGGGAAACCTTATAACTCTTCCCGGGATTATATCGATACCTCTGTGCATGCCGCCTTCTTCGCTTTCTGAAGCGAGCATCTGCATACCGAGGCAGATGCCCAGAAGGGGCTTACCATCATTAACCGCATCCTTCACCACGCGCTTAAGTGTTGAAAAATGCATCATAGCATCGCGAAAAGCACCGACTCCGGGAAGTATCAGGGCATCAGCGCGGTCGATAGATGACGGATCATTTGAGATATCAACCTCTGCGCCCACGTATTGCAGGGCTTTCTCTATGCTGCGCAGGTTGCCGAGTCCGTAGTCGATTATTACTATTTTCATTTCGTGTTACTTGACTTTTAAGTTTAAATATATATTCCGTTACCGTCAAAAAGTTCTACATAATGTTTTATCTACAATGAGCAGATATAATTAATTACTGCATGAACGAAAAAATAATACTGCGCGTGGCTGAGGCGCATCATAGAGATGCGGGCAGGGATATTGCGCGAATAGACCGTGACCTGATGGACAAACTGGGGCTCTCAAGCGGCGATGTCATCTTTGTGATAGGAAAGGAGAAGGCATGCGCCCTTGCAGTACCCGGGTATCCTGATGACCAGGGATACGAAATTATCCGGATAGACGGGAATATCAGGAACAATGCGTGTGTGGGTATAGACGATAAAGTGTACATACAGAAATCTTCTGTACAGGTGGCGAACAGGATAGTCCTGGCGCCAACGTCTCAGGTCAGGCTTGTGGGAGGACCACAATACCTGCAGCGGCTGCTTGAGGGAAGACCTGTCATGAAAGGACAGCGCCTGCGCGTGGAGACCGTAAGCAATCCTCTATCATTCATAGTGGTATCGACACAGCCTGCCGGACCTGTTGTGGTTGCAAGGAACACCAGTATTGTAGTAAAGGAAAAGGTCATCGAAGAACTGGACGTGCGTCCAACGCACCTCACTTATGAGGATATCGGGGGATTGAGGCGGGAGATCGGACTGATACGAGAAATGATAGAACTCCCGCTGCGGCATCCGGAGCTTTTCCAGAAGCTGGGCATCGACCCGCCGAAAGGTGTGATGCTCTTCGGCCCTCCTGGTACTGGAAAGACCATGATAGCAAAAGCGGTGGCGAACGAAACCGATGCGAATTTCCTATCGATAAGCGGTCCTGAGATAATGAGCAAATACTACGGCGAAAGCGAGAAGCATATAAGGGAGATCTTCGAGGAAGCAGAGAAGACCGCTCCTGCCATCATTTTCATCGACGAGATAGACAGCATCGCGCCAAAGAGAGAGGACGTCACGGGCGAGGTTGAGCGGCGCGTGGTAGCGCAGTTATTGTCGCTCATGGACGGACTGAAATCAAGGGGTCAGGTGATAGTGATCGCCGCGACGAACAGACCCAATGCCGTGGACCTGGCGCTGCGTCGAGGCGGGAGATTCGACCGCGAGATAGAGATAGGTATTCCGGACAAGCTGGGACGGCTTGAGATACTTCAGGTCCATACGCGCGGCATGCCGCTGTCCGGGGACATGTCTGAAGAGAAAGGGATGCGCGAGATAGCGGACATGACTCACGGTTTTGTGGGCGCAGATATCTCATCGCTATGCAAGGAGGCTGCCATGCATGCCATCCGCCAGATACTGCCCAGGATCAATATCGAGGAGGAGATACCTGCTGAGATAATGGAGACACTTGTGGTAACAAGAGAAGATTTCCACGATGCACTTCGGAACATCGAGCCGTCTGCGTTGAGGGAAGTATTTATCGAAGTGCCGGAAGTGAGATGGGATGATATCGGCGGGCTTGAAACAGCAAAGCAGGAACTCATCGAAGCTGTAGAATGGCCGCTCAAATACCCCGAAGCCTTTGAAGCCATAAATACCAGACCGCCCAGGGGCGTACTGCTTTTTGGTCCTCCTGGCACTGGCAAGACTCTCCTTGCTAAAGCGGTGGCTACAGAGAGCGAAGCTAATTTCATAAGCATAAAAGGTCCTGAACTCCTGAGCAAATACGTGGGCGAATCCGAGCGGGTCGTAAGGGAAACATTCAGGAAAGCCCGCCAGGCAGCGCCCGCTATTATTTTCTTTGACGAGATAGATTCTATCGCTCATACCCGCGGAGGATCTTTTGATTCAGGTGTCACTGAAAGGGTAGTTAGCCAGATACTTACCGAACTTGACGGGATTGAAGAGCTCAAGGACGTGGTTGTGGTGGCTGCCACCAATCGCCCTGATATGGTAGACCCGGCTCTCTTTCGCCCTGGAAGACTTGACAGGCTCATATACATCAGACAACCAGACCTGAGAGAGAGGGAGATGATATTCGCTCTGCATCTAAAGGGTAAGCCCGTGTATTCAGGTGTCGAGGTAAAAAAGCTTGCAGAAATGACAGATGGCTATGTAGGCGCGGATATCGAGGCTTTATGCCGCGAGGCTGCCATGCTTGCACTCAGGGACAGCATCAAACACGGTATGGAAAAGGAAGAAGTTATCCAGGCAGCCCGTGGTGTCAGTATTAAAATGGAGCATTTTGGGAAAGCTTTTTGTATGGTAAGGCCCACTCCGAGTGATTCAAAAGTATTTGAATCCATGACGGATTTTAGAAAAGCCATCCATAAACATAAAAAGAAAAAGGTAAAATAAGAAAATTGAAAGTAGGCTTATGCCTACTTTTTTCCTGGCGGCGGGGCGGCGGTTTTTGGCTCTTCTTTCTTGGGCTCAGCCGGTTTGGGCGGTATTGTCTGCGTCCTGAAGAGGTCGCTGATTGTCTCTTTCGGAGCGCCAGGCGCAGGAGGCTTGACGTCGGTGCTCAGTCCCATGAGATGAGCTACTAATACGACAAGGTCATCCATGTACATGTCCATCTTAAGTTCGTCCCTTCCGTCAATGAGGTTGCGCCTGCAGAAAGGACATGTGCTGATCAATGCTTTAGCGCCAGTGGCTTTGGCATCGTTCATACGATCTTTAGCAACAGCCAGAGCAAGATCTGGAATGCCAGCTTTCACACCTCCGCCAGCGCCGCAGCACCGTTGCTCATCTCTGTTTCTTTCCATCTCCACGAACTTGATGCCAGGCAGGTTTTTTAATACCTCTCTCGGCTCATCAAACACCCCAACATGCCTTCCGAGATGGCACGGATCGTGATAGGTGACGGTCATATCTAAGCTCTTTTCCCATTTTATCTTTCCTGCCCTGATATGCTCAGCTAAGAATTGAGACAGATGAATAGCTTCAAAAGGCATTTCTTTTTTATAAAATCTGGGCCAGTCGATCTTGGTTGCCCTGAAACAGCCTGCACATGCGTATAATACCTTTTTGACACCCCTTGCTTTAAGTGCCTCGATATTATGAAGAGCAGCCTGTTTAGGAACGTCATTGATATGCTGCTGTCCTGTTCTTATAAGAGCTGAACCGCAGCACCACTCCTCTTCGCCAAGAACAATGAAAGGAACATTAAGCTTGTTCAAAACCCGTGCCGTGCATACGCCGAGCACCTGCTGGTTATAGCCTGCTGTGCAGCCGACGAAGTATGCAATATCCGACTTTTCTGCTATTTTGATATCAGGCGTCACCCAAAGAAGTCGATCCTTTTGTTCTTTGAGGTAGGGGTTATGCTTGTCGCCTATGAGCTTGGGGAAAAGACTCTGTTTGCCGTAGGGACCGGTTCCGTGCTTCACAAGGTTCGCGCGGGTGGATTCCCACAGCTCCACAGTATCAATGCCAGCAGGGCACACAGTACCGCACATACCGCATGTGGTGCAGTTATAAAGGTCGTCGGTGAATTTCTTTATTTCTTCATCCGGGATCTTTTTCGGTCCGAAAATCCTCGCCCGCAGACCATAGCTCTTGTTCATGAAGTTTTTCCATTTCTGGAGCTTATCCCTCGGCTCGATGTCCTGGTTCTCATCTCTTGCATCATAAGTGGGGCAGTACTTGACACATTCACCGCATCTCGTACAAGCATCGAACTCCATTAACTGGGTCGCGCTGAAATTAACTGTGTTTATTGAAGGTTTCTCTTTTGCCATGTTACTCGCCTCCGTGGTTCACAAGAATTGTAAGGGGTGCGGTAATCATGTGGAAATACTTGCTGAACGGAATGTATGCTATGCAGAACAGCAGGGTGAAAACCTCATGGAACATCACTGTGATGCCATTGAACAATCCTGGCGGGTATGCTTCACTTAAATTTCTGTCAATGTCTCCTCTGAGAGCCTGCGCATAAAATCCCGTAACCACAACGATAAGCAAACCAATTATCAGGATCCAGTCAATGTCCGCATTTCTTGCCTGGACATCTTTGGCCTTTGATAAAAGTCTTCTCGCAATTGCAATAACAATACCGGCAGCAAGCATACATCCGAATATGTTGTTCGGAAGTTCAAGGGATTTCCATATCCCGATAAAGAATTCAGGACCAGCTCCAAGAACGAAAGGTCCATAGAACTCTGCGGCAGCGGCTGTGATAGTCAATATCAATAATCCGATCCATCCCCAGAAGATAAGAATATGCATCAACCATTCAAGTTTCCTGCGCCTGTATGTCCTTCGCTGAAATAGAACGTCCAGGATTAATATTCCAAGGGCTGTCCCAATGCCTTTCTCAAATACTTTGCTGAATATTAATTTTAAGGCGCCCCATGCGCCATATGGTTTTGTTGCGCCTTCAGGGATTCCTCGTCCCCATTTATCTAATTGAATGTACATTCCCACCAGGAACAGGATAATTGAGATAATAGCGGTAATAACCATTATCCTGTAATCGATGAAAAGTGTATCTAATACTGTTTTCCCAAATATTGTAAGGCCTTCTGTCATTTTATCCTCCTATTTCTGCCAAAGATGGCTTCTTGCTCTTAAGAATCACTTTTATATTAAGCTTTCGTTATTAGGCTATGGCATGTTCAGAGCGAAACACCCCAGGCTAATACTCAATGAGATAAAATGGAGGTTCGACCTGAATAGATGTAGAGTTTATTACATCCACAGGGGGGCGCCGGGAGATGTTAAGATGATCGAAGGTAGTATCATCAAGAACATTGAAAGAGGTTTTCTGGTACTTGAGGGAGTGGTTGAGGATGTGTATATACCATATCACAGGATAATAAGGATAGAGTATGATACTCAGATAATTTTTGAAAGAAAAAAAAGAATATACTTGCATTGACCGAATTGCATCGACTTTTGGTACATCATCTCCATAAAGATATATAGTTTAAAGTAATCTTGAAATTGGGAATAAACTATTAGTGAGAAATATGACTGAAGACATACTGACCACCGTAATGGCTTTCATATACACAATAGGGCACTGGCTCGGTGAAAAGATAGTGGAGTTGCTCCAGTCCATTTCAGGGGTTGAAATCCCCATGACCATAGTCGATGCCATAGGACTGCTTGTGATACTGACCATCTCCCTGGCAATAGCAGAGGTTGCAAAGAAGGCGATATGGGTAATAGTGGCTGTTGGGTGGGTGCTGATAGTCATGAGAATAGCTATGTTAATGATAGGATGATTGAAACCTGATTATGATTTTTTCTTCTCGAAGAAATCAATAGTTTCATCGATGATTAGTTTCACACCGCGTTCAAATGGTTTTAAATAACTAAAAAACAACGAAAGTAATAATGACACTTTACGCTAAAGCACAGGAATGTGCTGACTTTATCAAAGAACATTCATCAGCGCTCGTGGTTTCGCACATCGACGCAGACGGCCTCACATCTGCCGCTATCATGGGAAAAGCACTTGAGAGATATGGCATCGAGTACGAGATCCTGTTCGTCAAACAGCTTGACTCCGCCGCACTTTCAGGAATAGCGGACAGAAATCCTGAACTTGTGATATTCACAGACATCGGGAGCGGGATGCTGGATGCGATCACTTCATTGAAGCTTAACGCCGTGATATCAGACCACCACCAGCCCCGTGGGGTACATAAGCATCACCTGAACCCTCATCTTTTTGGATTGCATGGGGCGACTGATGTTTCAGGCTCAGGTGTCGCCTATCTCATTGCTTCATCACTCGGGAACAACAGCGACCTCGCTGACCTTGCGATCGTGGGAGCAGTTGGCGACCTGCAGCATGTGAAGCAAGGGCAGTTGATAGGAGTTAACAGGCAGATACTTGAAGAAGGGGCAAAGACCGGCGTATTGCACTACGAAAAGGACCTGCTCCTCTTTGGCAAACAGACGCGCCCGATATTCAAATTACTTCAATATTCTTCTGATCCGTACCTGCCCGGAATTACCGGCAGCGAGGATGCGAGTATAGAATTCCTGAAAAAAATAGGCATACGGCAGCATGGTGAAAAATGGAGGCGGTGGATAGATATTGAACCGGTGGAAAAGCAGCAGATAGTCTCGGCTCTTTTCCAGTTCTGTCTTTCTTCAGGGATGCATGCCTGCAATGTCCAGAGGCTGATCGGGGAAGTATATACACTGTTGCGCGAGCGCGAAGGTACAGAGGTAAGGGATGCATCCGAGTATTCCACGCTCCTCAATGCCACGGCGCGCTACGACCACGCGGATATCGGGCTTGCGGTGTGCATGGGTGACCGCGGGAAGAGCTATGACGAAGCGAGCACCCTGCTGAACGACCACAGGAGAAACCTTGTGGAAGGGTTAGCTCTTGTTAAGGAGCAGGGGATTGTAAGGATGGAAAACCTGCAATACTTCGATTCAGGGAATAAGATAAGGGAGACCATCGTTGGAATAATCGCCGGGATGTGTGCATCTTTCCTGAAACGCGATGTGCCTATTATCGCTTTTGCAGATTCGGACGGGGGTGTGAAGGTCTCATCCCGCGGGAATTATGACCTTATAAGAAGGGGGTTGAACCTGGGAAACGCTATCAGTGAAGCTGCCGGCGCCGTGGGCGGTACAGGGGGGGGACATGATATCGCGGCAGGGGCTTTCATCCCCCGGGATGTGAAGAGCGAATTCCTGAGGATACTGGACAGCAAAATCGGATCACAGATCAGATAACATGCGAAATCGGCGTTTTCTGACCGCAAAATTAATGAGTATATATATTCTATAAGTCCCTGTAGTGGATTATCTGCATATCAGGTTTCACGCCTTACACATCGCTTTTCGTGGAGGTGCCCAAAAATGCAACAAAGACAACCGCCACTGCCATAGACGCCAAAGCTGAAGCCGCAGCCCCACAGTCGGTTTCTGCTACACCAGCGTCGGTAGCAACCACAGCAGTAGCAGCTGCAACAGCGCCGCCTTCTGCTGTCCCTGCAGGTAACGGCTTCGGAGAGGCGAGCAAACAGGCATTTCCAGCAAGCACGACACCTAAAATGGAGCCGGGCTTTGAGCTTGTGTTCGCAATGATCGGACTGCTTGTGGTCAAGTATCTGGTACTGCACAACCGTAGATGAACGCGGATAAAGGCGCCCAGAGTCGCGAGCCTCCAGAGTCACGCCTCTGGAGGGCGTGTCCACGTATGCCCCACAGGGCATACGTGTTGTGTGGGAGTCGAGAACCGTTAGGTTTCGGAGTGGCGCATCCACGTCAACCGTTGCGCCAGTTGACGTCGCCCACACGTATGGCTTCTCCATACGTGGAGATACGTGTCTATGCATTGCGGCGGGCATGACGCCGATGAACGCAGATTTGCCGCGACATAGAACACGGATGACACGGATTTGACGGATTTTCACGGATACTTTTAATCCGTGTGTATCCGTGTCATCTGTGCAAACCGTGTTCTATCACAGGCGTCACAGATTTATTACTATCTAAATATTAAAATCCGGCGCCTTCCCAAAGCTGCCACATTTTTCTACCCCAATAGAAGTAATACCCGAAACCGTTAAGATCAAAGGATTTTATTTTACTCATTAAATGAAGAACGAGACAAATCCGACCTAGAGAGATACAGTCAGGCGGACGCTTCAGCAGTACAGCATTTTTTATTAGAGTGAGAGTGGGAGCGGGGAACGAAAGAATAAAATAAAAAATCTTTAAGATAGATAATTATAGGATAAAATACTATTAATTAAAAGAACAGTGATTTAAATTGAAAACAAGTGACTTCAAAAAAACTGGAACTGAATCACCCATTAAAGATATCCTTCAAGAACTGAAGGAAGGGCTTCAAAAGAGATACGGAAGCAAGCTTAAAAGTATGATGCTATTTGGTTCTTATGCAAGGGGTGAGCAAAGAGGCGATTCTGATATAGACATAGCCATAATCCTTGAAGATTTCTCCCATGCCTGCTCAGAGATCGAGCGCACCGGCGATATCGTGTCCTCATTATCTCTTAAATTCGATACTCTCATATCTCTTGTTCCTATAAAAGAAAACGACTGGCATAAAAGGAAAACTGCATTGATTTTAAATATTAAACGCGATGGAATTGCAGTATGAATGAGGAAATAGAGGCGCTTTTAAAGATGGCTATGGACAGTATTAGAGGCGCCAGGCTTTTGTTCAATGATGAATTGTACGGTTTTTCGGTTTCAAGAGCTTATTATGCCATGTTCTATCTGGTAAGCGCTGTCCTCCTGACAAAAGATCTGAATTTTTCGAAACATCAGGCTGTAGTGGCTGCTTTTGGGCAGCATTTCGTTAAAACCGGGATATTCAAGCATAAGTTTCATCAGTATCTTGTAGAGGCTTTTGAACAGAGGCAGATAGGGGATTATGAACCGATGGAAGAGATTACAAAGGAAACGGCGCAGAAAAATATTGACAGGGCTGAAGAATTTTTAGTTGCTGTGAGAGTGTATCTTGAAAAGACGAAATGATCCTGAAAAATGGAAACAGCCCACTATTTTTCATTGTCATCTATGAACCGTGTTCATGGTCGACTCTGTGGTTAATCCTTTCTTTGACTCACCCCCCAGCGAGCCGGCGCTGGTCTTTTTATGAGAATGGGGCGCTGGGGCAGAATGGGAGGGAGGGTCGAAATTCATAAAATCAGATGTTTGTGCGACATTGATGAGATATTAAAAGGGGATGTTCTCATCGGCAAGAAAGATACATGAACTGTTCAAGCAGTAACCTTTCCGGGAATTATGTAGATATGTTCTTCTTTCAGGAGCGATAGTGAATATTCCAGAGCGGCAAGGATGTCTTCTTTTTTGATATGCGGATAGTTTTCCATTATCTCTTGATGAGTCCAGTTGTTTGCGAGTAATTCCAGCAGTAACTCAACTGAAATCCTGGTACCCTTGATAACAGGCTTCCCGCCGAGAATATGAGGGTCGCATACAATTCGCTTGAAAATTTCCTTTTGCATGATTATCCGATTATATAATTTGGCATGAGCCTATATAAAGGTCTTGTTAGTAGATTGCGCTCCGATGAATAAAATGATGCCCGCCTTCTGCACTCTTATGTCCTTTGCGGTGTAAAGCGCCGCGCATTTATCACTCTTTAAAGATTAATCCCCCGGCGCCGATATGTTCCCGATGCAACCGCATCATATTAAAAACCGCGCAATGAGAACAACGAACTCGATACGAACCCGGACGCTGCAGCAGTACAGATCTTTTATCAGGAAGAGAAGGGGAGCGGGATATCTGTCAATGATGTTAATGAAGAGATACTGTGGTTTTGTACTATCAAATGAGTACTTTGAAAAACAGGTTTTGTTTAAGGCTAAAAGCTATACTTCCCCAACGCTTTCAAGCACCGTGGTTATCAGTTCTTCATCAATTCGGAAAGATTGTTTTTTCATTTCATCTATAATTTCTTTAACAGAGTTTATTAAACCGCGGTTTTTTGCAAGCTTTAACAAACCCAAACTTCCCATAAACTGCAGGTTAAGCAGTTCAGCATGCTTTCGGCCCTGCGCATCATCGATCAGTAATTTACTCTTATGTTCTTTTGCCAGAACTATAGCTTCAGCCTCGCCTTTTCCTATCATCTTTGAGAGATATTCTGCAAAATCTTTGTCATCGATCACTTTTATCTTGATCCACTTATTATCTACAATTTCCGCTCCTTTTCTGCCTCTTACTACTTCTTCATAAACGGCTCTTGGAATATGGATCTCACCGAATAAGTCCCTTAATAATGAGAGTCTGTTGATCCTTGAGAAGACGATCAGAGGACTGGAATTAGATACTATCATCTATATACTTTCCAATTCTTTTTTAAGCTGTTCCGCGGGGTAATTAAAGATGCTTACATTGTGCTTGCCCAGTTCGTACAGAAAATCTTCAATACTGAGACCGGCTAATTTAGCTGCTCTTTCCAGCGATAACTCAGCCTCGCGGTACATCATTATCGCAAGATATAGGCTGAATCTTTTTTTCAGAACACTGACAGGTTCTTTAAATGCCTGCAGTATATCGGCGGGAAAAGAGAGCGTTATCTGTTTATGTACCATGAATATTTTATTAGCACTATTGATACTTAATAATTCCGTAAAGATGAAGATATAGAATATTATAACATTAGAAACATAAAAATCTCGGCGCCGATACGTTCCCGGCGCAGCAATATTCCAGGTAAAACCAAAATATCAGCCCGAATTAATATTCCCTCCCCCGCGTCACCTGTTCGCGGTCGTGGGCTGGGGGCTTGCCTGTGTTGAGGGAGGGGCTTTTTTATTTGCAGAGGGGGGACGTGGGGTTTATGGTTGGGGGCGGGGGAGGGGTGTATGGGCGGGTTGGATGATGGGGGGCGGTAGGGAGGTTTTAATTTTGGGGAATCCTATGGTTTCAAGGCTCTGCTTTTTGAAAATCAAAAACCGCAGATGATGTGCCCAGAGTCACGCCTCTGGAGGGCGTGTCCACGTCAACCGTTGCGCCAGTTGACGTCGCACAACCGTCACGTCAGTTGACGCCGTGCGACTGTTACGCCAGTCGATTTCGTGCACACGTATGCCAGCGCACTGGCATACGTGGACGCGTCCTCAAGGGGCGCAACCCTTGACGTATGGCTCGCGCCATACGTGGATATCGCTACGCGATATGCCCCGCAGGGTTTCGGCGTGATGAACGCAGATTTTTCAAGTAGCTGCGAACCGATTAGCATAAGGATGTCATATCTTTGCGCTCTTTGCGTCCTTTGTGGTGTAAAGCGGCGCACATTTATTACTCTTTAAATATTAATCGTCTGGCGCCGACATCCCCCTGACAACCGTTCTAAGATATTTATTGCAGACCCAGACTTAATTTTAAGATATGATCAATTTTATTCATTGTCCCTTCTGATAATTCCCCTAATTTTCTAGCAATTATCTCTCTGGGAACTGTCATCACATATTCACATCTTATTACTGATGTTTTAGCGAGACCAGATTGTATAAACTCATTGGTCCCCTCTTTTATTAAAAACTCCGTCTGGTTAATGTTGTCTATTCTCTGGGAAGTAATTCCAATCAGGATAACGTCATCAAATCTTCTGTTAATAGAGTGGTCTGATATAAATAGAGCAGGTCTTGCTTTTTGTTGTATTCCTCCAGTAGTAATAAATGGAAATGGTAAAATTACAACGTCACCACGATCATAGATCATAAACATTTTCTTCGGGATCGTCCCATATTTTACTTAGAGATTTTTGTTGAAGGAGAAGTGAACTTTCATTGATCTGGGATTTAGGCTCACCGGGATATTGACTTAAAAGAAATTTTCCGAAATCAATTAATTCAATTGCCTTTTCTTCAGGTAGTTTATCCAGAACCTTTATAAGTTCTGTTTCATATCGCTTTGACATTTTATTTTCCCTTATATTTGTATTTAATATAGCATAGAACTCATTAATATATGTTATTGAGCTTTTTACATCCTTTGTTGGTTATCTATCCATTGGCATACTACCCGGGTCATCAAGCATGAATGCAGAATCCTCCGGCGCTGGTATTTTTCTGAAAAGGGGGCGCTGGGGCAGCCTGTGAAGGAGGA
>BLYN01000140.1_pt1 | contig 19415 bp, 20 predicted proteins | sample 7848601 | NCBI WGS metagenome assembly BLYN01 (sample SAMD00058756, study PRJDB5105) | groundwater metagenome | biome: groundwater biome; feature: underground water body; material: groundwater | place: Japan:Gifu, Mizunami | collected 2014-06-26 | depth 300 m m
GCTTGCTCATTTCTTTATCTTATCTCTAAAGTGCTGCCGCCAGTTATTATTGTTTCAGAGATATGTTGAGGATCCTGCAGCTCGATATCATCAAAGAAAATACTTTCAGTTTGACTCATTATGCCTATTTGCATCAGCTCCTTTTTTAAGCTCATTATGGTTTGTCCCGGGTTGAGGTAGAGAGTTAAAGCATCGCGGGTTGAAATGTTCTCTATATTTACTTCTATACTTTCCTGACCAAACAATTTTTTCATCCATTTACTTTTTTCCTTTTTCGAAAGCCTGCTTCGAGCTTCCATTTTAACTGACCTCTGATTGCCTGATATTCTTTCCACAGCCGTAACATGCAATATCCCGAATTCTTTTCCCACCTCAAAACTTACATCAACCCGATCCTGAAATGCAGGCATTGGTTCAACAGATATGAAGAAATCACCAAGATGCTCGTTATCTTCTGCATTCTCTCCTTCTCCCTGATAGACCTCGATTTTGACTTCATCAGTAAAATCTGCGACATTGGTGTAATTTCCTGTTCGTACGATGGGGATCTTGGTGTTCCGTTCCAGTATCTTGTTTACTGTGTCGTCTGCCATCAATACTCCAAGGGAACTTGAGATCACATCGCTTATTTCTATGTTCTTAGCTATCGTTGATTTTTCTTTTCCATATTCCATGCTGGCTACAGCGGCGCCCAGCGCGACAGCTTCATATGGGTCAGGGCCCTTTACAGGTTCTTTCCCGAAATACTGCGTCACAAATTCCCGGACAGCCGGGATTAGGGTAGTTCCGCCCACAAGCAGAATGTCATCGATCTCATTCTTATCAAGCGAAGCATCATCCAGCGCCTGTTCAATCGGTTTTTTTGTACGTTCGATAAGGTCTAATATCATCCCGTTAAGCTGCATGCGCGTCAGAATAGTATTAAAAGGCGCTTTGCTCGCTGCAAAAGGAATGTTGATCATGGTGCTTTCAGATGAAGAAAGCGCTATTTTCGCCTCTTCAGAAATTTCACGGACGGTTGCCAGGAGCGCCAGATCTTTTCTTACATCGATCCCGAGCTGCTCATACGCTTTTTTACTTAAATATTCCACGATACGTGCGTCAATATCGTCTCCACCGAGCCTGTGCTCGCCAGCGCTTGCGTCTACATCAAAGAAACCTGATGAAACGGATAATATGGAAACATCAAATGTCCCTCCACCAAAATCATATACAAGAACCTTCCTGTCCCTGTCTTCCCTTATCCCGTATGCAAGTGCTGCTGCAGTGGGTTCATTTATCATTCTCAAAACATTCAGACCTGCAATCTCTGCCGCATCCTTGATAGACTGTCTCTGGTTATCAGAGTAATTTGCCGGGACTGATACCACGATATCATTGAATTTCTTATCAAGCCTGATTTTTGCATCGTCAGCCAGTTTCTTGAATATTAGAGCGCCTATATATTCAGGCGGGAATTTATGGCGCCCTATCTTTTTCTTAAAATCAGTCCCCATTTCTCTCTTGATCGAAGCGACCGTATTTTCAGGATACACGATCATGTTCCTCTTTGCTAATTCACCCACCACCGCTTCGCCCTCATTTTTGAAATAAATTATAGATGGCGTGATCTTCTTTCCTTCATTGTTTTCGATCATGATCGGCTCATCAAGCAGCAAATAAGCCATTTTTGAGTTCGTGGTCCCGAAATCAATTCCAAGTATATTGTTGTTCAATCTTATCACCTTTTCTATTTTATACCCATGGGATTTTATCGAATTTTTCTTTTTGCATTACAATTTTCTCTTCAGTTTTCATATTTATGTCTCTTATTGAATTTTTTAGAAATTCCAGTTCCTTTGAAATTTCTGCGATCTTTTGCTTCCGCTCTACTTCCATTTCGCAGGTTTGTTTTGCTTTCGTCTCAAGTTCACGGAAAGAATTTCTCATAGATTCCAAATCAATTACGATCGTATCTAATTTTTCTTTTTGAACGCGCTCTATTTCATCTATTCTTTTATTAATCTCTGAGATTTGCGGTTTTTGTATTTTTATCAGACCTGTGAGGCGATCCCAGAATCCTGATTTGATCTTTTTTTGCTCTACCGGATTTTTTGAGACGATGACTTCAGCAGGGCGGACTATATTATTTTCAAATAGATACCCTTTCCTTACAATCCGGAATATGGAGTTCTGAGGATATTTTGTGCCGAATTCCAGTCCTACGGCTACATGTCGTTGTTCATCGAATTTATCTCCTGCTCCGGGTTCTATAGGCGTGAGACCTGAGGCATAAAGCATCCGGTCATAAATTGCCTCTATGTTCTTGCGGATGTTATCTGAATAATTTTTCATCATTTCGCATGTTTGCTCATTGTCCGATCCAGAAATTCGTGTCAATGAATCTGCGACTACGAGCAATTTTTTGGATAAGTCCGCCTTTATTTCAATTCTTTTTTTCTCTTCATTTTTTCTACTGACTTCAATATAATCTTTGAATTCCTGTTTTAATTCATTGTACCGGGATTCGAATTTATCGGCATTTTTTCTGATATCGTCTAGATTTTCCTGTTCCATCACTACCGGACTGATTGTAATTACCGCAAGTTGAATATAGTTTTCCCTTGAAATCAAAATGCATAACTTTATCTCGCATCCGTGTGTATTTATCATTTTCTCCTATAGAAGAGAGTATCTCATTAGTAAGCTGGTAATATGTTCCTCTTCCTGCACCAACACGTTCAATGAAAACTCCTTCCATGACCTTCTCGGGCTTTTCTTCCTACAAATTTCGCCATTGCTTCGTCAAAAGCGCCATCCCTGATAATAACCTGAACTGCGCCAGTTATTTCCGGATATTCAGGGGGCAATTTCCCGTAAGAAAGAAGTCTGCGATACATCCTGTCCACCCCCAGACCTCCGCGGTTTACCGCCCCGATATGCTGGAATATTTCTGCCAAAAGCGGATTGCGTCTTACTGGTGGATGTGTCAGAATGTTATTTGGGGTTACACCACCTATAAAAGAACCAGGGTTTGAAATCTCGATTCTATCAGAAAACACTCTTACATATGTTGAATCCGGCAGGGTATAGTCTCTATGAACAACGGCATTTAACAGGGCTTCCCTCACAACATCTTCCGGAAAGCTGGGTACAGGGGTTTCAAGAAATGCATCTTTGATCGTGTGAACCTGATTATAAGGTTCTATCAGGTTCCATATCTTTTCTATTGTTTTGAGGAGAGGCATCTTCATGTATGCGCTCTGTACAGGATCAACATCGCTCTTTTCAAATCTGAAATAGATGATCTCATTTTGGGGTAGAAATTTATTCAATACCTGTTCTTTTGCAAGTAAAAGCAAACCAGCTATAGTAGGACGATCAGTACCTTCAATTTCCCGGATTATCCCCAGAGATTTTAAAAGGTCTACATCTTTTAGCTCAAGAATTTCCGACTTTGGATTGTATCTTTCAAGCCAGTTCCTAAGTCTTGAGATCTCAAGCGGATCTAATGAGTCGATTCCAGCATCGAATAGGTATCCAGCCGTGTAATCATACCCTTTTTCTACTTTCAGGCTCGTTTCGTCCTCAGGATAGAGAATCCTGTTTTCTTTTCCAATCCTTTTATGTTTAACACCGGATGAGGCTGAGTGGATTCTTGGGCTTTTTGGCACATTGACCGCAAGAACAATTCCTTCAGGCAGCAGGATTTCTTCTATTTCTATGATTATTGGAGGTCTGGTACCGTCAAAAACCATTCTTCTCATTTCTTCAATGTCATAGTTCTTACAGCCAGTTATGGCTTTAGTGCCCGCGATGTCATCTTCAATCCCTAACAGAAGGGTACCGCCTTCGGAGTTCGCAAATGCTACCGAGTATTCTTTTAAAAGGCTTGCAAGTTTCTTTTTCTGGTTTTCTTCCTGGGAGCTTGCTGGATACCGTTTGGTGTCTAATTGAAGGTCTTCAAAGTTCTTTGCTGGAGTACCTTTTTGTATTTTGTCGATGATTTCGAGAATTTTGGTTTTGTCCATAGCCTTCTAACACATAAGTAAGTACATTCATTGATGTTTTGAAATGATTTTAAAATTCATTTTTCGAGCTTTACAATATTTATCCCCCGCATCAAATTTCTTTTTTGTAATAGGATTTTAAAGAAAATGTGTGCCTTTTATTTCATGAATCTCAATAATCCCATCAATTCTTTCAACTAAGAAATCAGGCTTGAAAGTATGAAACTTTCCATCATCATCAAAATATGGTATCTGTATTCCGTGGTTTTTTGTCCACTTCTTAATCTCAGAGTTATTTTCTAACTTTTCCATGTATTCTTTTTCCCATGAAGAATCATAAAATTCAACAGAATACGCGCTTTTTTTTGGATTTTCAAAATTCCCATGTTCACTTGTAGGCATTTTTTTACCTCAGAATTCCTGCAACTATTGGTTTTGAAAAATTCTTTCTTATCTGTTCCATGTTGTCCAATGCAAACTCAATATCCATTTTATGTGCATCTTTCAAATCCTTTCCATTAAATATCTTTTTGATGATATGATCCATCATCGCACTGTAAAGTTTGCCTTTTTTCAACCCTCCAAATCCTGCTTCCATGAGAAGTCCTGATGCAACGCTCAATAGTTCCATTTTAAACTTTTCCTGCAAATCTTCTATCGTCATTATTTCAGGTTTTCCATTTTTGTATCCCGAACTCATAATATCAATATTTTGAGTGTCATTTATAACTTCCATAGTCTTTTCCTTATCAAGATGGCTTGCATGAATACTCAGAATCTTTGTTCTGCTTATTGTCCATGTATTTTTATCATATTCCATCTTATCTAAAATTTCCTGCCAATTTGCTGAAATTTCATCATCTGGTATTTCTTTTCTCTTTTTCTCAAAATCGATATCTGTATCATACTCTGGAGAAGGTATTACTATAATATTCTCGGGTTTAATAAGCCGCTGTATCTTGGGTTTTTCTGGCAGATCTTCATCGCCAAACAAGTCATCAGGCTGAACATTCTGTCTTATCTTGCTAACTGCTACCAATCGCCAGAGCCAATCGTGTTGAAGGCGTGGATGATCTATTACTGCAAGAATCTCTGACTCATTAGTATCCCGTATTATTCTCCTCAAACCTCTTCCTATAACCTGTTGTCCATAAACAGGAGAGGAGAATTTTCTCAGGAGAAGTATAACTGAAACTTCGGGCACGTCCCAACCTTCCCGAAGCATCATTACACTGACTACAGCATCATACGAACTCTCTTTTTTTCCTATTTTTGCTGCTTCTTTTCTATCTGTATCTTCAGATTCCTCGGTGACAAGAAGTGTATTTATCTTAAAATCATTCTGAAGCATCTTTTGGGCACGCTCGCCCTCGCTGATGCTCATTGTTACAACAAATAGTACAGGTTTATATCTCTCTTTTGCCCTGCGCTTTTGCTCATCTAAACGCTGCAAAGCCATTGCAATTTGTTTTTTCATTGGCTCAGGATCGAGGATCCACTGGAATGGCTTGACTTGTTTTTCAGCTTCCTCGAATTCCTTATCAAGTTCTGTTACTTTGCGCTTCTCACCAGTCTCTTTATTTGTATATGTGAGTTCAACGATTTTTATTTCGGGTTCATACACGACTACAGATTTTATGATCTTATCATCCAGCGCCTCTGCAATGCTATAATGATAAACCATATTCGAATCAGGTGTCTGTCCATCTGCCCTGTCCGGTGTGGCTGTTGTATCGAGTCTGAAAAGACATTTATTTGAAAGGGTTGAAAGAACGTTTGTATATTCCTGCGCCGGTGTGTTATGGGCTTCATCATTGAAAACCGCTATCTTATCAACGAAATTCATGACATATGCAAGGTTTCTCTGCCCTGAGATGTTGCTTGAGTAAAATTGCTGAATATTTCCAAGGATTACACCTGAATTCATTATCCCTTGTGGCCCCTTCCCTGCCTCAAGCGTGTATGAATCCAGTTCGTTGAGGTATTGTTCCTCCAAATGTTTGGGAAAAAGCTCGAAATTCCTGAAAACATCTTTGGTTTTGAAATCCAGTTCCAACCTGTCCCTCAATATCAGATTGGGTACTATAATTAAGAACTTGTTAATGTCATACGCCATTTTCAGCCATGCAATTGCAGCGCCGATAATAACAGTCTTTCCACCACCTGTAACTATATTCAAGAGCAAATCCTTCATATTAAGGATTTCATAAGCATAAATTACCCGAAGTATTCCTCCTTTCTGGTTTTTCCATAGTATTCTTTTCTTGTTACGTCTTTGAAGATTCTCGATGAATTCTCTTGTTGCGTCTTTTACTCCAGGAAAACCATCCATGACCCACTCATTAAAAGCTTTTTCATGTTCTGTGAAAGCATTGAACAAACTACTTCACCTCAAGTTCTATTATTTCAGTACGCTCTCCACCTTTGTCGTCCTGTACCTTGCAGGCGATTTTCTTTATGCCAGCGGTTGGGAATGCGTAGGTTACAGAGAGCTTGGGCAGGTTTTTGTCGCCACGAATGAATGAGTATCCCTGAGTTGATATGAATTTCCCCTTGAAGTCGAAATCCCACTGGGCATTTATAATTTTTCCACCAATGTTGATGGATGTAGATTCCGAGATATCAAATTCGTAGGTTAATGATGCAGTCCTCTTAGACTTAAACCTGACCTCTGGTGGCAGTATGAACACAAGGAGGTCTGAATATTCCTTGTGTTTACCCGTAATGTGTTTTCTAAAATCCTCAGACTCTATAGGCACAAGAGAGATTTTCACGAATTCCACACTGACTCCTTTTTCCTCTTCCAACTTTGCCGCAGCAGTCTGCGCTGAAGGTGCAAACGCCCATGCAAGCATTATTCCATGATTTTTGCCTTTTTTCGTCCGCACTGTTTTTGCGAAATCAATGACCTGATCTTTAGTTATTGGCAGGTCTTGAGAGGATGACCCAACATAAAGTGGTATCCCCTCTTTATAGCCATGAACATCATCATCAGCACTTGCTGGGCGTCCATTATATGCGGATACTACAAAATGTCTGAACTCATCATCATTAAGTTTTGTGAGAGATGGTATTTCATATATCCCCCAATATTCTATTGAAATATCAGAAATTGGAACTATTGTTTGTTGAACGGCTTGCTTTTCTCTATTATTTGTCTGCATAGCTATGTTTGTTACTCTATCAGCGGTTATGGCCACTGCAATTCTTGAGATATCGCAACAAATCCAGCGCATTCCGAGTCTCTGTGCAACTGTAGCAGTAGTTCCCCCACCGGAGAAAAAGTCTGCAACTATATCACCACTATCAGATGATGAATTGATAATTCTCTCTAATAATCTATAGGGTTTCTGCGTCGGATATCCTATTCGTTCAGCATCTTCATAATTCAGCGTTTCAATGTCTGTCCAGTAATCCTCTGCAACCTTCCCTTCATCAACATAATATTTATATAATTTTCCAGTCTTTGCGTCAGTCTTTTGTTGATATTGTCGCCCTTCAGGATCGGTCAACAATTTCATGTGACTCTTTGGTTTTCTTGGAATCTTTGCGCCATCTGGATTGAACTTATGACTGGAACTTTTTCTATACCATAATATGTTGTCATGTTTTCTTCCGAACTTATCCTTGCTTTTTCCTCCTATAGAGTAGCACCATACTATCTCGTTCAAGAAATTATCATACCCAAATATCTTATCCATCTCGACCTTAACATAATGCGCTGCATGCCAGTCAAGATGCACATATATACTCCCTGTAGGATACTCCCTGTAGGTTTCAGTAACCGTTTCATCTCCAACAATCTTGCATTAAGCCACATGAGATATCCGGGCATCCCATCCTCCCATATATCTGTAAAAGAGCGCACTTCATTAGCATCCCCAAAAATAACATTATAGTTCCTGCCTGAAAAAAAGGGCGGATCGATGTAGATTAGATCAATCGACTCTGAAGGAAGCATCCTCATAACATGCAGGTTATCGCCGAAAAACAAACGATTCGGCTCAAGTTCAGGATGACCGAAGGAGATACGCTCCACCTTCTGAAAAGGAGGTGAAATTCTCGGATAAATCTTATAATACTGTTCCTTCTTATCGCAGCCCAGCGGCAAATCATCCACAGGAATAGAGCCGAAGCGCCTTGGAACTTTGTAAAAATCGGTTTGTTCCGGGAGTTTGGTTATCCTTTCGGGTTCAAGTTGTGGGGTTTCTTGAACATAAGAGCCCAATTCTTCATTCACTTGCTTTTTGTTATTTGCCACCTGACATCACCATTTTTAAGATTATCATTCAATTATTAAAATCAACAAATCTGCGTTCATCTGCGGTTTTATTTCTTCTTATACACATTCAGTCCGATCTTCACAGCTTCCTTCCCAGGAACGGACTGATTACCTTCACTCGATGCGATGATAATCGTTTTCCCAGATGTGGAAGGTCCAAAATCCTTTGTCAAATCCACCTTGATCGTCAAAATGTTCCCTTCAATTGACATTTCTACGTTCTTCATAATTTCATATCTCCTTCTTTATTGTTTATTTTTTATGAAACCAATTAAACTATCTTTATATAACACAGGAAGGACTAAAAGCTTTTGTTTTTTCAAAAGACAAAATGCAAACCGTTATCCTGATTGAAATTGTCAATAGCTTCCATGCAGGTTTGCAGCACATGCGAAGCATCCACCAGGTGCGGGTTAAAAGATGAAGGGCTTTTTGACCTGTGCCCAAAAATCAAAACCACTGAAAAAGCGATAAAACCTGAAGTGGAGAAAGATGCCACGACCGCAGTTATTGATAAAGAAATACTCAGGCGGTACTTTGGCTATTCTGAATTCAGGCAGCTTCAACAGGATATTATACTTGATGTCCTGAAGGGGAACGATGTACTTGTGCTGATGCCCACTGGCGGCGGAAAGTCCCTGTGCTACCAGTACCCATCCCTGCTTTTTAAGGGACTGACGATAGTTGTCTCACCCCTCATTTCCCTGATGAAGAACCAGGTGGACAGCCTCCGGCAAAACGGCATCCCGGCTGAATATATCAACAGTTCATTGAATTACAAAGAAATCCTGAAAATAAAATCCGCCATATTGCAGAACAGGGTCAGGCTGCTCTATATAGCGCCTGAAAGACTGACCATCCCTTCCTTCCTTTCATTCTTAAAAGGATTAAAAATAAGCCTCTTCGCCATTGATGAAGCTCACTGCATATCAGAATGGGGGCATGATTTCAGACCAGAATACAGGCAGTTGAAAATAATTGGCACGTCCTTTCCTGATGTTCCGATAATTGCCCTTACTGCAACAGCGACCACGAAAGTGAGGGAGGATATCATCAACCAGCTTGACCTCAAAGAATGCAGAAAATATATTGCCAGCTTCAACCGGGAGAACCTTGTTTATTATGTCAAACCCAAGCAGGAAGCATTCAGGCAGATAGTAGAGTTCTTAAAAACAAAGCCCCGCGAATCAGGCATAATTTACTGCTACAGCAGGAAAAGCGTTGAGTCTCTCACAGAAAACCTGAAATATGCAGGGTTTCGGGCGCTTCCATATCATGCAGGTCTTTGCGCGAGCGTAAGGTCCACGAACCAGGATAAGTTCATAAAAGACGATGTGGAGATACTTGTCGCCACTATCGCTTTCGGGATGGGCATCGATAAACCCAACATTCGTTTTGTGATACATCATGACCTCCCCAAAAACCTTGAAGCCTATTACCAGGAAACAGGACGCGCAGGCAGGGACGGGCTAAGGAGCGATTGCGTGCTTTTTTACAGTTACGGCGACAGGCAGAAGATAGAGTATTTCATAAACCAGATGACAAACGAAAAAGAAAGGCAAATAGCGCACAATAAACTGATGGACATAATAAATTTTTGTGAAACAACTGTATGCCGCAGAAAACTGCTCCTGGGTTATTTTGACGAGGACTATAAGGAGAAAAAGTGCAGCGGCTGCGATAACTGCCTCATGCCAAAAGATGAGATGGAAGCAACAGGTGAGATACTTACCATCCTTTCCTGCATCGAAGAACTTGGTGAAATGTTCGGGATAAACTATTGCATAGATATGCTGACAGGAAGTAAAAGCAGCCGCCTCATGCATAATGGTCACACGGTATTGAAGTCATACGGCTCCGGGAAAAATCTGCCAAAGAAAACATGGCACGGGTTCATAAGAGAACTCCTCAGTCGCGGCTATCTCAATCTGGAGGGAGAATATCCTGTCCTGAAATTGTGCCAGAAGAGCAGGGATATGCTGTCAGGTTCAAAGAACGGCGCGGTGAACCAAAAAATATTCCTTGTAAAACCCCAGGTCGTTGAAAAACCAGCAATAAGAGAGCAGGACATCGAAGACAGTAGATTGTTCGAAGCGCTTCGGACATTGAGGAAAACGCTGGCTGACGCGGAGAATTATCCCCCATACACGATCTTCAATGACGCCAGCCTGAAGCAGATGGCTGCGCGGCGCCCGTGCACTCCTGAAGATTTTCGAAAGATTACAGGAGTTGGGGAAAAGAAGCTTGAGCGATATGGCGCCATTTTCATGGGTGAGATCAGAAGGTTTTGCGAGAGACAGAGCTCATTCAGCCAGCCGGTAAAAAAGCGGTCAAGCGAGTATGTGACCCTTGAAATGCTGGATCAGGATATGGATCTTGATGAGATAACATTAACAAGGAATTTGTCTTTAAATACAATCTATGGTCATATTGAAAAATTGATAATTGCAGGTGAAAATATCAATATCGAGAAGTTCATCAAGAAAGAAAAGATCGAAGTGATATCGAGTGCGATCCTTGAAATGGGGGGAGAGACCCTGAAACCGATAAAGGAAAGGTTGGGGGATAATTATTCTTATGGGGAAATAAGGCTTGTGAGAGCGAAACTGAAGAGGAAGAAGGATTAATATTCTGCAAGATTCTTTCCTGGATGGTTATCCCAGTTTGTTCAGTCGATTTCGTATCTTATATCCTCCAAATTATCATTATTGATCTCAATATAGCTTTTGATCTCTTTTCTGTCTGCTTTTTGTTCAAACCTAATTTCAGTAATATATCCATCAAACACTTCGTGCATATCATCATCACATTCAACGATCATAAATCCAAATCCGCCTTCACCATAGTGCACAACTCTATTCTCTCTAAAGAACACCCTTTTACCCTTTGAAATATAGTGTTTTGCTACTTCTCTGAGAAAATGAATATAGTTCTCTGCAATTTCCTTTTCATGTGAATGAACAAATTCTCCAGTTTCCTTCCACAGCCGTTTCAAATCACTCATATCAATCTCCCTTGAGACCGTCTGGACAATTCATTATTAACTCCCTCCTCCAGATGCCTGAACCTCTCCACCACACAGCGCAGGAAATTCACCACCCTCTCAGCTTCATCTATTATCACTCCATCGCATGACGCAACGATCTCCCCACAGCGCTTCAAATCATAGTCCACATGATTCGACGTCCTCGCATCACCTTTAAATCCCACCTCGCTAAGCTTCTCCCGCAGCATCTTAGCAAGCATTCCGCTCTTGCTTATCTGTGCATCAAGCAAGAAAACGATAGTCTCAGGCTTCATTTCCTTCAGAAACTCAAGTATATGCCCGACAGCCTCTTCCGTATTCGAAGATACCTTATAACTCCGAAATGCTCCCTTGATATCCCTAATCACTCCATCATCGCAGAGATATGCTTTTTTCTCAAGGATATTCTCCATCCCGATAATGATGTTGTATCCATCGATTATGATACTGCCGCCTTCAATTTTATCGCATGACATGAATTTATCCCTCCTTTTTTCAGCCACCTCACGCGAGAGCACAGTCCTTGAGAGAAGATACCTCGCCGTCACATCCAGTCTGTAGTGGGCACACACGAACCCCACCGCGCTCCTCTGCGGATAGCCCCTGTCAAGCAGGTATCTGATATCCGCGGCGGCATTCTCCATGCTCATTACGTCACCTTAAATCGCAGGAGCGCCGCGATCCCTCCCAGTGAATCAAGCTTCCTCCCGGGCTCGAATTCTGTGCTGAACACCACTATCCTTCCCTGGGAATGCTCCACATCTTTTAAAAAGCTGTCAATTGAGTCGCTTTCGCGCTCAGTGCGCAGAAGCTCGTCCGTGATCAGAAGCGTCTCGACCGCGCCAAGGCTCTGCGCGCTTCTCACCTCAGCCATGCCGTATGCCGCTTTTCCGTCCATTGATATCTCCTTCATCAGTTCTTCGATGAGCGTTGCTTCCCTGCCTATCCTGGATTCCTGCATTATCCTGTCAACAGCGCCGCGGCGCAGCACTTCCTGGAACCCTGAAATGCCGATGGAGGAGGTATCCTCAAGCACGATCTTCTTTGCAAGCTCGGGTTCCCTTGTCCGCACGAACCCCAGGAAATCCTCCTTGGTGAACCCCGGTCCTGCCAGTATCACAGCTTCCACCTTTTCCGCAGCCCATTTCAACTGCGAAGCCAGCTCCCCGAAAAAAGAATTTCTTTGATTCCCCTCACCTTTCCCGAGGGACTGGCGCAGGGATGAGGTTTCTTCAACCCCGAACTGCCTCACCATGCCTATGCACGCCTCACCTTCTTCTATCGTTGCAATAATTACTTTCGGGCGCAGGGCTGCGATCTCTGCCTCCCTTATCCGCTCGAACTGGTCGTTCTTCCATCTCTTGATTATCGAAAGGTTAGTTCCTTCTTCAACATTGAGCGTGTGGTATGCTCCCGCATCTATCCCGTCCGCGATGGTCCCGTGCACGCGGAGGCGATTTGAGAATTTATGGAACTCCACCTTCTCCACATTTATCCCCAGGCGCATTGTTTTCTTATCCGCTTTTTCGGGTCTTAACTTATCGGTCGCGCCTTCAATCCTGCGTTTGGTGAAAGCATATACAAGGTCATTCGGTTCAAGTATGTATTTCAGGTGCCAGAGGTCGTCCAGTGATTCTGTTATTAGTGAGATCTCACCTTCGTCAAAGCGCAGTTCTTTTTTCAGCACCTTCATTGCTTCACCATAATTTACGCGCAATATATAAAAGGATCAGAACAAGAGCGATGCCAGGTATCCATATCAGGGGCTCTATGGAATGCCTTGTTTTCGGAGGCGGGTTATTATTTCCCGGAGTTACGGTATTTTCAGGTATAATTGTCTTATCCGGAAAAGGCTTTTCAGGGTCGTTGAACTGGTAAAGGAAAAACGATACAAGGTTCTGTTCTGACGGTCCTGAATACACATTATCCACTTTAAGGGAGATGATGGTCTTATTGGTCTTGTTATATATGAAAGACCCGTAACTATAAACGATCTCACTTTTTACGATGGTCTCATTGTCTGTCAACTGGAGCCACATGGAACCGTCGCTGCTTACGCTTTTTAAACTGAGGACATACCCCTGGTACAGCGTGCTGGACTCACCTGTTGCGAGATACATGTTGGTTCCGTTAAACAGGATATCACTTCTGGCATCAGCTGATGATAGAAAAGATAATAATAACATTAAAAGTAACGCTTTTTGCCTCATCACCATATTATTTACAATGAGTGTGTACGCAGGCTTATATATTTCCTTTGCATCTTTTTGCCCATGGCAATTTCTGTAAGGCTGTGCCTGGGAAGAATCTCTTGAAATATCGTAAATTACTTATATTTCGCAATCTGTCTGGTACAGGTGAAAATCATGAAAAAAATATTAATTCTTTTTCTTGCAGCTTTAATACTATTCAGCGGCTGTATAGGTGAAAAAACTGTAAAAAAGGGGGATACAATCTCTGTAAATTATACAGGAAGTCTCCATGATGGCAAGGTTTTCGATACTAACATAGAAAGTGTGGCAAAGCAACATGATATCATAAAACCTGAATATGTTCCACTTAAATTCACAGTTGGTGAACCAGGGATGATTGAAGGATTTGATGAGGGAGTTGTGGGAATGAAGGTCGGGGATAAGAAAATTCTGACCATCCCGCCCGAGAAGGCATATGGACCTGCAAGACCTGAACTTATCAATTCTTATCCCGTAATACAGTCAATACCGACAGTATTCCCGCGGGTTATAGAAGTTCCGATCAACGAGTTCGAGAGTTATTTCGGAAAGGAACATAAAATAGGCGATATTATCACAACCAATTCTAATATTAACATGACTATTCTTAACATCACTTCGAATGTTTCGTTATCATATAATTTCAAGATAGGGGAGCAAATTCCCTCACCCGGTGCACCCTGGAATGAGACTGTTTTAAAAGTTGATGATAAGAATATCACAATAGCATATAGCGTAAAAAAAGGTGAAATAATACAGTTCGAGAATGTTCCCTGGACGACCACAGTTGTGGATGTGAATTCCCGGAATATCACACTGAAGCATAATGCAATTCCTGATACAGAAATCCCTACAATGTTTGGCACTTTAGTAAAAGTGCATTTCAATGAGACATCTATAATAATGGATCAGAACCACGAGCTTGCAGGTAAGACATTGATCTTCAATGTAACACTGGTATCGATCGATACAGGGAAAGCTGATGCAGGAAAAGCTAAATGAAGTTATAGGCTATTATTTTTTTATGTGATCAATTATAGCCCGCGAACCTCGGCTCAGTCAGTTTCCTGTGGAATTCCTGCCTGCTGATAACTTCATTGATTGCACCCGCAGCTTCAAGCCCTTCATCCACCGGAAGACCCCAGACGTTCCTGCCGTAAATGCCCCCTTCAGCTCCTGCCTTCATCACGATCTCAGTCTGTTTTACAAGGCTCTCAGTCGGGTTCCCGGATATTTTCGGACCGCCGGAAAAGATGACTATGGAATTGGGAGCTGCCTGCACCACAAGACTGGCTCTGAATATTTCCTGCGCCGGTGTTAATGACATTTGCGCATCTTTCGGTTCAAGGTATTTGTAGGCGATCATGCTTGAGTTCTTTTTTGCAAGGCTTTCTATGTACGCATCATACGCCCGCCTGTTGTCAGGTTTTACCTTTGCCGGGTACTTGGTCTTGACTATGTCAGCCCCGAGGAAGCCTGAAGCTATCGAAACAGCGTAATGTGCCCAGAAGAGGCTGTCAGCCTGCGTGACGCCCTGGAACTCGCCCTCCTTGTCCTTGAATTTACTTTTCTCATCAAGACCTGAGCCCCGCGCGTAAGCCCAAACCACAGCAACTAAACCTGCATTATGAGCTTCCCTGATAATTTCTGCCGCCCTTTCAATATCTGTCCTGATGTGCTCTCCGCCCGGGTAGATTGTCAGTCCGATAGCGGATGCACCATATCTCAGCGCGTCTTCAACCGTGCCCACTGTTGACATTATTCCTGCGCTCTGCGGCTGCGATATGTGCCCGTCTATTTTGTATATCAAAGGAATATCCGGTCTGAACAGGTGCCTGAACTGCCTCACGTTGCCAGGGTGCAGGACATAACCTGAAAAATTACCGCGGTTCACAAGTTCAGCTATTGCTCGCATATCTGCCGAGCCCTTTCCCCTGAGGTTTATTTCTTCGGTGGTTGTGCTGTCTCTCTCCCACAGGAACTCATGACCCGGTCCGTGCTCTGAACTTTTCTGGTCAAAGGGCATGAACAGGGCTGTCCCGTTCCCCGGACCGTGGACATAGAGCATGCGGTAGAGGTTGGCTTCGACGCCGGGCTCAAGAAAACGCATCTTTTCCAGTCGTGGTCGGACATCTACATTGTTAGCGATGTCAATTTCTAAATCAGTTTCATCGATGTGTTTCCTGGAATTCATTAAAGTTTGAACGACAGCCATAATTATTTCCCTCTTTTAATGCAGTTATATCATCAATCAGCCATAAGCTTTTCAATCATTTTGATTTCCTTTTTGCCGCCAGCATATACCGGCGTCCGCACATCTATAGCCCCGGGCTTGATAGATAAAATATCCATCTTCCCGTTGCTTATCGCCCCGCCAGCTTCAGTTATTATTTTCCCCATAGGGTTTGCCTCGAATAACAGCCGCAGCTTCCCGTTCTCTTTCCCCTTATATCCCGGATAGGTGAACACGCCGCCTTTGTGGAGTATCTGGTGCATGTCAGCCACGAAAGAGCCGGAAAAGCGCAGTTTGTAGCCATCGTTCTCAAGGCTTTCGATGAACTTGGCATGCTGCGGCAGGTAATCTTTCCTCAGGGCGCCGGGTGCGTAGAGCTTCTCATCCGGGATATTTACATCCCTCTTTGTCAGGACGAATTCGCCTTTTTCGACCATCACGAAATCGTGCACCCCCTTTCCTGCGGTCAGCGTCAGCGTGGTGAGAGGTCCGTAAAGGATGTACATCGCTGCGATCATGGTGATCCCTGGCTCAAGCACGCTTCCCGGATATATCCCTATGATCGTGCCCACAGCAAGGTTCACGTCGATAAGAGAAGAGCCGTCAAGAGGGTCGATAACGATGCCGAACTGGTTTTTGGGTTTATCAATTTCAATGATATCGGGCTGCTCCTCAGTCGCAATATACCGTACAAGCCTTGTTTTTTTAAGTCCGTTTATCAAAACCCCGTCCGCCCATTTATCAAGTGCCATCTGCTCCTCGCCGTAAATGTTTTTGGTGTCGGCTTTATCCTGGGCTTTCAGGAATCCCTGCTTTATGGTCTTTCCCTGCTCGCTCAGGAACAGGATAAGTTCTGAAAGTTTCGGGTCTGTGCGGCTCTGTAGAAGGAACTCCTTAAGGTTAATGCTCTCACCCTCTTGTTTTTAGTACATTTTAAGTCATCAGGTTGTAAATAGTTATCGTTTTGGGATAGAACACAGATTGCACGGATTACACGGATACGCACGGATCCGTGAAAATCCGTCAAATCTGTGTAATCCGTGTTCGATTTGAACAAATTGGACTCTTTTAACGATGACTGATGAAATAATGTTTGTTCGTGGCTCAACTATCCATTAATTCCTTTATCCTCACCTCGACCTCGCGCCCCACCTTTTCAAGTTCCTCACCTGCATCGATGATAACGAACCTGTGCGGCTCCTCCCTGGCAAGCCTCAAGAAATTATCCTGTACTTTTTTCAGGAACTCGATCTTCTCGAACTTTGTAATTTATACACTATAAATAATCATGTAAAGTTCTGCTGGTATATTTTTCTAACTCGAACTGTTTAATGGATTTTCGTGGATATTCTCCTTTAATTAAAGCATTGACATGCTCTTTTATTCTTTCATAAACTTCTTCTCGATCTTTTGAGGCATCGATAATAACAAAATTTGTATCCAAAAAATTATATCTCTCAGATTCAATTTCGCCCCTAAATATTTCTAAATATCGTTCACGGATTCTTTCTAACAAAAATAATTTTTTCTCAAAATACTCTTGCTTTTCCCATTTTCTTTTTCCATTATTACTATCTGATTTAAATCGCGTTAACGATTTGGATGGATTGACATCTAATAATATAGCTAAGTCGGGTGGAATTGCAAACTTATTTATTTTGCATAACCAATCAAAATCAATACCTTCACATGATTGATATGCCAATGTTGAATAAACATATCTTTCGCTTATCACAACTCCCGCTTTGTTGAGTATTGGTTTTATATTTTTGTAAAGATTATCTAATCTATCTGCTGCAAAAAGTAAAGCTAATTGCTCCTTAGCTACAAATTTATCATCTGTTAAAAATTGGCGAATTAATTCTCCTATCAAGCCATTTGTAGGTTCCATTGTCTTTTTTACAGCGACATTTATAAGAGAAGGAAATTTTCCTTCTTTAATTTCAGAAAATAGTTTTGTGGCTTGGGTGCCTTTCCCGGAGCCATCAATACCCTCTATTACAATAAAGAAAGGATTCTTATCCAAGTGTACACCTCGAACAATCTTGATTTTTATGATACATATGCTTTTCTTTTTATTTTAGTATTTTGAGTCATATAATTGAGTTATAATGAAAAAGCTTATCCATTTTCGAAATAGTTTTAATAGTGGTATTAAGATTAAGTGAGATGAAAGCGTGGATAATAAAAAATATGTAGAACTGCTCTGGGCTGAGAAGTATGCCAAGTTTGACAAAGGGGAAAAAATACCCATCGAAAAGCCAAATCTTCCTTTCCAGGTCGTGGAAACAATAAACAAGCCCAGGATCAAGGGCGGAATAACTGCCCCGCTTTTTCCTGAGGATGAATGGCCTGAAGATTATCCAGAGGACTGGGGGCTGGAAAAGTAAATCTTATCTACATCGACCCGCCTTTTTTCACAGGCGCAGATTTTTCGATAAGAACAACTGTTGGCGGTGAACAGGTAGAAAAAGCGCCCTCTATTATTGAGGAGCGCGCATATAGCGATACGTGGAGCGGCGGGATCGCTTCATATATTAAATATATGTATGAGAATTTCAGGAATGAGATTGTGTGGCAGAGAAATACGTCACATAATGATGGAAAGAAATTCGGTTGCGTTCACGATGTGATATATTTCTATACGAAAGGCAATGATTACAACTACAGGAGAATAGAAATAGAACGTTCAGAAGACGAACATAAGAAGAGATTTCCTTCAGTTGATGAGAATGGACGAAGGTATACTCTTGATAATCTCGCCGCTGCTGGTTCTGGACCACCAAGACGATTTGGAGATAAGATGCCTCAAAACACATACGGCAAGCCTGCGCGTCCCTTTGAACTCTGGAACATAGGAAACTACGAGACGGTTTACTGGCAGGAAAAACAGAATCTTTAACAGGATTCAGATATTTGCACGGCAGAAAAGGAGAAACAGCAGTTCATGTCGGACCCTTGAATGCTCCTGTAACAATGGAAGAGCTTGAAAAGGTTGTAATTGAGTGCAGGGCAAATAACTTCAACAAAGCAGACGTCCTTGGATGGGAATGGAGCTATGATGTGAACGAGCTTGCCAGGGAACTGGCAAAAAAGAACGGGGTTGATTTAAAACTTGTCCAGATACCATCTGTAAATGAGATTAAAGCTGCACTTGTTGGTTTAGATTTGCAGTTATTAAAAATCCCTGAACAGGTGGAAAAGGAAATAGCCAAGTATGTCAAGTTCCCTGAGGTTGCCTACTTAGAGATAGAAGGAAAATCCAAAGGAAAAGAGGTTGTCTTAAAAATTACAGATTTCCAGCTTTCGCCAACTGCCGACCTTGCAGAGATCGCCAGCAAAGTGAAGGATTCAAGAGAGCTAATAGATTACTGGGCGATAGACTGGGATTATAAAGGTGATACTTTCCACAACCAGTGGCAGAGTTTCAGGTTAAAGAAGAATCCGAGGGTGGATTATGAGGCAAGACATAAGTATGCGGAGGAAGGAGAGTATCGAATAATGGTTAAAGTTGTGGACGTATTTGGGAATGATACTAATAAGATTTTGAAGGTGAGGGTGAAATGAAAAAAAATATACCTCAAGCAATAAAAACTATTTTAGCTGATGTGAAAGCGCATCTCAAGAAGATATACGGAGATACGCTGAGAGATAT
>BLYN01000138.1_pt1 | contig 18715 bp, 21 predicted proteins | sample 7848601 | NCBI WGS metagenome assembly BLYN01 (sample SAMD00058756, study PRJDB5105) | groundwater metagenome | biome: groundwater biome; feature: underground water body; material: groundwater | place: Japan:Gifu, Mizunami | collected 2014-06-26 | depth 300 m m
CAGATGAACGCAGATAAACGCAGATTTAATGCTGCGCTTTTTGAAAAACTCTCGCAATTTCAAAATTCATCAAAAATTATAACATCCGAACTATAAAATTCTGCGCGCTGTTTGCTCTCGATGCGACCACATATGAGAAGACCAGCAAGATTAGTGCAAAAACTCCGCTAATCGATAAGAAGCACTGGATTTGATGTATTGACCGTATACGAATGCGGATACGATTCAGCAAATCTGCGTTCATCGGCGTTTATCTGCGGTTTCTTATTTTCAAATATTTCATGACAGCCCCGGTTTCACCGGAGACTTTTTTGATTTCTTCTGGGAAAATGTCTTTTAGCTGTCTTTATCCCCGGTCTTTATGCCGTTTCTTACTTCCACAGCCATCCCTTTTTTAAACGCGGTCATTTCAAGCGCGCAAAGAACTGCTTTTCCTGTGGCAAGAAGACTATCTTTCTCGTCAACGACCATGACCTCCTCACCTGCCCTGATTTCGGGGTCTTTCGCCACAACGTGCTTTGCAAACGCATTCTTGCCCTTTGCCACAAAAGGCGCAGAATCGCTGTTTACTACGACCCTGTTTTGCGGGAACTTGAGGAAGCCATGCAGCTTCATCGCGCCCGCGATGCCCAGCGTAAGCACCCCGTCCTGCGCCCTGACCGTTGCTATGCGGTTTCCTTCAAGCAGTATCTGGCGTACCCTCCCGGTCGTTGACATCTTGAATTCCACGTTGTTGGGAAAGAGTGCACAGCCTGCGCCCATTCCGAACTGGTAATCTGCGATAATTCTGACACGGTTTAGATGTGGATTTGTGTTTGGCATGGATTAACTCCTTATTTCACTCCAAACCCTTATACGTTCTTGAACACTGAATTCGTCTTGAGTAAGAACCTTTAAGAATTTTAAAATTGTAGGTGTTATCATGGTAAAACAAAGAATACTCACTGCAGTATTGCATGAGGAGGAGGGCATGTACATAGCAGAATGCCCTGAAGTAGGTACCTTCAGCCAGGGAAGGACAATAGAAGAGGCTGTAAATAACCTCAAGGAAGCTACTGAATTGTATTTAGAAGAGTTCCCGCTGGAGAAAGAGATAAGATCCATCATAACCACTTTTGAGGTATCTCCGGTTGCCGAAGCTTAGGAATGTTTCAGGGAAAACTGCCATCAAAATTCTCTGCAACAGATTTGGATTCGAAATCAGTGGTCGTTCTGGAAGTCATGTCCGACTTTCAAAAATGACGTCGGAAGGAAAGGTTGGTACAGTCGTGCCAGTACATGAAGAATTGAAAATAGGTACGCTTCGGGGAATTCTAAAACTTGCAAAGATCGATCCGGAAGAATTTAGTAAATATATTTGAAATGTTAACTTGGTCAACATTATTAATGCATAAAAGCTAATAGTTTTCAATAAATTATATGTGTGTACAGATATATTATTGTAATATGGATGCGATTACATCGGCACGGATGGCGGCTATTGACGCAAATTGTGAATATCTCGGCATTAGAAGGCTGCAGCTCATGGAAAATGCGGGCGCTGCTGTGGCGAATGCAGTAAAAAGCAGGATATCATCAGGAAAGGTTGTTATTATCGCGGGCAGGGGAAATAACGGAGGCGACGCTTTCGTGGCCGCGCGGCACCTGGGCGGTTATGATACCACTGTGATAATGCTCGGAAAAAAAGAGGAGATAAAAACACCCGAAGCGCAGCAAAACTGGAATGCGCTTGAGAAAACATCGCTCCCTTTGACTCATGTCACAGATGCAGCAATGTTCGACCCACAGTTGATAAAGAATGCGGATGTGATTATTGACGGGATATTCGGGACGGGTATCAAAGGAAAGCTCAAAGAACCGGAATCAACTGCAATTGACCTTATCAACGCTTCAGATGCTTTTGTGATATCCGTGGACGTACCTTCGGGTTTTGACCCTGACGGGGGTGAGTTTGAGAAAGCTGTCAGGGCTGATATGACACTGACATTCCATAAGATGAAGATCGGTCTTCTCTCAAGGAATGCCGCCAAATATACGGGTGATGTTCATGTCATCGATATAGGCATTCCCCGCGAAGCGGAATTCTTTGTCGGTCCCGGTGATATTCAGCCGTTCTTGATGCGACCTGCTTCAAGCCATAAAGGCGATGCAGGAAAAGTCCTTGTTATTGGCGGTGGGGCGTATTCTGGCGCGCCTGCGCTGGCTGCTCTTGCAGCGCTGCGCGCCGGGGCTGATATCGTCACCGTTGCTGCGCCCAAAAGCGTATCCGATATTATCGCATCGTTCTCGCCCAACCTTATCGTTCGTCCGCTCTCAGGCGACAGGCTGGTTGAGAAGGATATTCCTCTCATTTCTGAACTGATCAAAAAACACGATGTCGTTGTCATGGGCATGGGTCTCGGGAATGAAGACGCAACTCTTGAGGCTGTCAGAAAAATCGTCCCCATGTGCGGGAAAGCGGTTATTGATGCTGACGCATTGATACCAGAGGTGCTGCATGCAGGTCACAGGGAAATTATTGTAACTCCTCACTCCGGGGAGATGAAAAGGTTATCAGGTGTCGACGTTCCTGAAGATGAAAAAAAGAAGCTGACTTTTGTCCGGGACTTCGCAAAGGGTAATAATCTCACCGTGTTATTAAAAGGAAGGATGGATATTATCTCTAACGGAACGGAAATCCGCGCCAACAGGACGGGAAACGCTGGCATGACCGTTGGCGGTACCGGTGATGTGCTCGCAGGGCTTACAGGTGCGCTTTTCGCAAAGCATGACGCATTTTCTGCCGCATGCGCTTCGGCTTTTATCAATGGCGCAGCAGGCGACCTTGCCTTTGCGGAATTCGGGTATGGGCTTCTTGCTACAGATGTTATTGACCGCATACCAGAGGTGATGAAGTCATGAGCTTCTCCCATATCCAGGACGCAAGGGCAAAGATGGTCGATATAGGTGGTAAAAAAGACGTTACTCGTCGGGCGGTCGCTTCAGGTGAGATACGGTTGAAGCGGGAAACCCTGGAGGCTATCAAAAACAGGAAAATCGTGAAAGGTGAGGTGCTTGAGACTGCCAGAATCGCGGCAGTAATGGCCGTAAAAAACACGCCTCTTGCCATCCCCATGTGCCATAATATACCGATAACGAGCATCGACGTCAAGTTTGACATGGGAGCAGAGACCATCACTGCAACCGTGGAAGTTAGTTCTTTTGGAAAGACGGGTGTTGAGATGGAGGCGCTTCATGGGGTAAGCGTGGCGCTTCTGACCATCTGGGACATGGTGAAATCAGCGGAAAAAGACGCAACAGGCAACTATCCTGATACTGAAATAATGAATATCAGAGTCCTTGAAAAAACAAAAAAGTAATTTTTGTTGTATTTTGAAAATAGAGTAGTGATCAGGCGCCTAATAAAACGATGGGTCGAAGGAGACTGAGGGTACTAAAGGCGTTAGACGCCTAATCCTACTACATTATTAATCATAGCTTTACTAGTATTTAATATTTACTCTTATATTATTGGGTATATATAATTATAATAATCATCATAACAAGGATTCACATAATATCGATTATTCATATTCCGGGAAAAACCCCGGAAGAACTTCGCGTGATCTCACCAGCTATGCAGGTTTGCATCAATTCTTTCACTTTCCCGATGTCAGAACTTTGACCAAGCGCCCACATAAGCTTCACCAGAGCAACCTCGGGCAGCATGTCCTCACCTTCTATCGCGCCTGCTTTCAGGATATCCCTGCCTGTGTCATATACCCTGTCGCACACCCTTCCGTTGATGCACTGCGACACCATCACTACAGGCATACCGGCGTTAGTTGTTGTTCTTATGATTGGAACCCATTCGGTGGACACATGTCCAAGACCTGTTCCTTCTATTACTATCCCTTTATATCCCGAGCCTGAATGGAACAGCAGGGATTCGCTGCTCGCCCCTGTGGCATATTTTATGAGTGCGCATTTCGGTTCAAGTTTGTCGTGAAGAGCAAGTTTTTTCTCTCCCCGCTTAACATAATTTGGTGATATCTTTATCTCGCGGGACGGGTACTCAACGCGCCCTATTGGCTTTGCATTTATGGACTGGAACGCGTCGCGGCGCGAGGTGTGCATCTTTCGAACCTTCGTCCCCCTGTGGATGGAGCAGAAGTCGTCGCTTGTCGAGCCGTGCATCACCACGCAGACTTCAGCGATGTCGCTTGTTGCGACCGCTGCGGCGCATACAGCGTTCATGACATTGTCGCTACTTGGCCTGTCGGCGCTTCTCTGTGAGCCTACAAGCACGATGGGGACAGGCGTTTCTATCATGAATGAGAGCGCTGCGGCGGTGTACATCATAGTGTCCGTTCCGTGGGTAATCATGATGCCGTCAGCCCCGTTCTTTATCTCCTCGTAAACGGCGCGCGCAAGCTCGACCCAGTAGGAGGGGCGCATGTTCTCGCTCAGGATGCTGTATATCATCCGGCAGTTGTAATTTGCAATATCCTCAAGCTCGGGAATGGCGCGCAGGATGTCCTCGGCTGAGAACTGGGATGTGACGGCGCCTGTGCGGTAGTCTATTTTGCTTGCTATGGTGCCGCCTGTGGAGAGGATGGAAATGCGGGGCAGCTTATCGTTTTTTTTCATGCATGGGTGAGAAACAGGCTCTTGATGCTTTTTTTCATCTATTTTTTTAAGCAGGGTTATTGATGCCGAGTCAGGGTTAAGCCCGATATTATAGCCGCTTTTAAGTTTCAAGACTATCTTGCCTGTCTGCGAGGGCATGAGAATCCCTTCATACTGAACTCCTTTACTTTCTACCCGGACCCTGTCATATAATTCTGCATGCATGATAATCCCTGATTCTTGTCCCGTCATAATAACTGTAAATGATAAAAAACTATCTTAAATGCAAGATTAAATATGGCTGAGAATAATATCAACAATATTATGACAAGACTTGAAAAAGACAGCCTCGGCGAAATAGAAGTCCCTGACAACGTGCTCTACGGCGCTTTCACGACGCGCGCTTCCCGCAACTTCAGGATAAGCGGTATCAGGGCAAAGCATGAGTTTATCAAATCAATCGCGCTCATTAAAAAAGCAGCAGCGATTGCCAATATGAAGCTTGGTGTGCTCGATAAGAAGCCCGGGGAAGCTATAGTCAGGGCTGCTGATGAAGTCATCGAGGGGAAATACAGCGACCAGTTCATTCTCGATGTGTTCCAGGCTGGCGCAGGTACGCCTTTCAACATGAACATGAACGAGGTTATAGCCAACGTCGCGATCAAGAAACTGGGTGGGAAGCCGGGAGATTACCATCTTGTCCACCCCAACAATCACGTCAACATGGCGCAGTCCTCCAACGACGTTATACCCACGTCAATAAGGTTGAGCGTCCTTTTGACGCTTCCCGAACTCATCAAAGAACTGGATGAAATAACAGGCGCATTTCATGATAAATCGAGAGAATACGACGGCGTGATCAAGGTTGGAAGGACTCATCTTGAGGATGCAGTGCCAGTGAGATACGGACAGGTGTTCGAAGGATACGGAGCAGCCATTTCAAAATGCATCGAAAGACTAAGAAATGCAGAAAAAAGCATGCTTGAGCTCGGCATAGGCGGGACAGCCATCGGGACTGGAATCAATACCCACCCGGATTTCAAAAAGACGATCATCTCGGAATTGAACGGTTTGACGGGTCTTGAATTCTATCAGGGCAACAGCATAATGATGTCATGGAGTATGGCTGGATTCGTGGATATATCAAATGCGTTACGCATTTTAGCGAGTGAGCTTAATAAGATCTCAAACGACCTGCGCCTTCTTAATTCCGGACCAAAAACAGGAATAGCAGAAATAATCCTCCCTGAAGTTGAACCCGGCTCGTCGATCATGCCGGGGAAGATAAATCCCTCGATCGCAGAAGCTGTTAACATGGTCTGCTTCCAGGTCATTGGCAATGACCACGCCGTATCCCTTGCGGCTGAGGCGGGGCAGATGGAACTAAACGTGATGACCCCACTTATCGCTTATGACCTTTTATGGAGCATCGAGCTCCTGACCAACACGGTCAGGATGTTCCGCGTGGACTGTATTGAAGGCATGGTCGTGGATGAAAAAAGATGTTTAGAACTTCTTGAGAACAGCTATGCTCTGGCTACAGTGCTTAATCCATACATCGGTTATGAGAACGTGGCTATGCTTGTGAAGACAGCTCTGGCTGAGAATAAACCCCTGAAGCAGGTGCTTATCGAGAAGGATGTGATCCCTGAGAAATATCTGAACGAGATACTTGACGCCAGGAAAATGACAGAGCCGGGAGTGATCGATAAGAACGTTGTTGAGGAGATTAGAAAATATAAGAATAAAAAATAATTAGATCTGTAATTCCTCCAGGGTCTTGCTTATCTTGTTCTCCAATTCTAATATTTTCATCTTGATAACTTCTGGCTTTTCATACTGGACTTCTTCGTATTCTATTTCCTTATATTTGGAAATGCTCAAATCATAATCATTGTCTTTAATTTCCTTAAATGGAACATAGAAACATTTGGCTTCCCGGTCCTCAAATTTTTCCTTATCCTTGCTCTTGAATTTCTGAATAATATCAGGTATATCACCTTTTCCATCTATGAAAGTTCTCTTATCATCGAGGCTATAACCATCAGATGCCATGCCATAGAACCAGACCTTTTCTGTCGGCTCTCCTTTGGTAAAAATAAGTACGCCTGCTGACACTCCTGCGTATGGCTTGAATACGCCAGAAGGCATCGAAATTACAGCATCCAATCTGCATTGTTCAAGTAGTTTCTTCCTGATCTGTTTATGGGCATTTGAATTACCGAATAATACCCCGTCAGGCACGATTACAGCACATCTTCCACTGCTTGATAATATATTGTACATCAATTCCAGGAAAAGGATCTCTGTTTTCTTTGTCCTGATAGTGAATTTCCCGCTGATCTCGGATTCGTCTATGCTTCCTTTAAATGGAGGATTGGCTAACACGACATCATAATGATTTGCCTCATTGTACCTTGTTGAGAGCGTATTGATACTTTTGATGTTTGGATTGTTTATCCCGTGCATCATCAGGTTCATCAATGAAATCCTTGTCATTGTCTGGTCAAAATCAAACCCGTAAAATGTGCTCTCTCTCAAAACCTCCCATTGTTTCTCATTCAATTTGTCCCCCTTCAAATTGTATTCGTTCCCATGCTCATCCTTTTTGATGAATTCAGGAGACGTATTTGTCTTTAATATATACTCATAAGCAGCAACCAAGAACCCGGCAGTACCGCAGGCAGGATCGCAGATAATATCCCCGATTTTCGGCCCGGTTAATTCAACCATCATTTTAATGATGTGCCTCGGCGTCCTGAACTGACCGTTCTTTCCTGCGGTTTTTAATTCTGAGAGAAGATATTCGTAGATATCGCCTTTAGTGTCCCTGTTTTGCTCTTTTATGTGCATGCCGTTGATGATCTTTACAGCTTCAATGAGCAGGGTTGGGGTCGGAATTGTGAATACGGCATTTTTCATGTATTTGGAATAGAGGGAATCTTCTCCGCCCAGGCTTCGCAGGAATGGGAATACCTTGTCGCGCACATGCTCTAATATCTTGTCTGCCGGAAGATTTGTCCAGTGCGACCATTTACAGCCTTCTTTACCTTTAAAGAGCGACTCGTATTTTTCCCCTGATAATTGTGCGTTCTGTTCTCTTGCTATGTCCTCGTCTTCTAATCGCTTCATGAAGAGGAGATATGACATCTGCTCGATTGCCTGTAAGGGATTTGAGATGCCGCCGCTCCAGAATTTGTCCCAGAGCTGGTTTATTTTGGATTTGAGTTCTGAATCTAACATATTTTTTCCTTTTGCCTTTTTCTAACGAATAACCTCAGAAAAACGTGTGCCCAATACATTTAATCTGCGGTTTGTATTTTAACTAATCAATAATTTTTATTCTCCTTCAAATATCTCCTGAAGAACCACTGCATGAAGATATTTTCATCTTTTTTTATCTGTGATCGTTCAAGAGAGCGATAATAACCGGCTCTTTTTTCATATGGTATATTCAGCATGGGATAGCCTTGTTTGTGTAAAACAAAGTTCATCATCAACCTACTCATCCTCCCATTCCCATCTGCGAAAGGGTGAATGGTCACGAGTTTGAGGTGAACCAGAGCTGCGAGTTGTACCGGATGCATTTTATCTTTGTTCTTGTCATACCATTTAAAAAATTCCATGAGCAGCGGATAGACTTCTGCCGGAAATGGCGGTATGAATTTGCTTCCCGCAATTGCTACCTGATGCACCCTGATAATTCCAGCTATGTCGGCTTTTGTGCTTTCGAATAACTTCTTATGGAAATACAATATGGTGTTCAGGGAGAGGTCTTTTCTGTAATTTAGCATTTCGTAGAATGCGTTTTTGTGCGCTTGCGCTTCCTTTACATCGTTTATAGGTCTTTTGCCGGGTGTTATGCCTTTTTCAAGCAGGTCTGCTGTATCCCTCAGTGTAAGGGTTGAGCCTTCTATCCTGTTGGTGTCATAGGTGAACCTGATGGCGAAAGTCTCGATTTCTTTTTCCCTTGCGGATTTTGGGGTGATTTTTTCCTGTTTTAAGAATTCTGCTTTTATTTTATCGAATTTGTCAAGCCATTTTTCCTTAAAAATTTCAGCCATGAACTCAGCCATGTATTCCTTTTTCAATTCTTCGATATTCGAGGGCAGGATTTTTCCAATAATTTTCTCTTTCTTGTGTACCTTGCCTCCTTCGCGGAAGCTGTGCTCAAGATAATAATAGGTGTGATTTCCCACTTTTTTCTTTCTGATTGCAGCCATATTTCTATATTACCCCTACATATTTATTAATTTTTGTGTTTATTGATATAATGTAGGGGTAATGGCGCTTTTGCCGTCATGCTGCCAGTTCACCCCTAAAGTATTGTTTTGCTGGTTTGGACAGGATTAACAGGATCGACAGGATACGGGTGGTTCGTAATCCTGTGCATCCTGTTAATCCTGTCTTAAATGCTATAGTTTCATGCATGGAATCTTCTATCATAATTCCAGTTCTCCATTAAACGCTTTCTGCATCAGCATGTTGAAGAAGTGGTCGATTTGCTGCTTTGATTCTTTCTGATGCTGGCGGACTTGTTCGACCTGCTGGACGATTGAAGCGAATTTTTGTTGAAGAGAAATAGGTGGTAGAGAAACCTTTGCTTCTCGAACTTTGTTTGTACTTATTGTGTTTAATCCACTTGTAGTCCTACTTTCAGATGAGAAATATCCATAATTACCATAGCCATTTAGGAAATACGATAGAAAATATGGATTCATATATTTGTTATCAAGTCTGACTCGAATTAAATGATTTTGATGCAGGCAGTTAGGTATTTCCCCCTTCCATATAGCTGCTCTACCAATTTCTTCAATATTCCCATGACCTTCAACAATAAGGATATCGTTTTTCCTTAACAGAAACTTATTATACTCTGAATCTGAAGCATGAATATATTTAATTTCTTTTAAATCTAATATATTGCGGAATACATTGGCTACACGTAGGTATGGAAACATATTGTTTTTATCTGCGCTTCTTTGCCCATTTAGAGTTAGACCGCTACTAACCTCTCCAATTTCACCTAATTTCCTCAGTTCCCACATTTTCGGATTTTCCATAGGGTCTCCGAACATCTCCAAAAACGTGCTCTTCAAAAATCTATCTGTCAGCCCATCCGCCTCTTTCCTCCACTCCCTGAACTTTTCTGCTTTTTCGAGGACGGCAGCGATTTTCTTCTGAGTGGGGAGGGGTGGAAGAACCAGATCATAGTTTTTGATAAATTGTGTATTTATTCCCCCAATAGCAGCGCCATGAAAATTTGCATCCATTTGTCTTTGACCAATTGGAGAATACAAATGATAAAACAGATATTTTTGATATACTAAATCTTTCTTTCCTCTTAAAATGAATACATGTTCATTTACCGCGGCATCCTCATATGGAAAATCACTACCTACTAATGAAACTTTACCTGTTGTTGCCCCATCTTTTACAACCAGAACATCTTCCTTTTGGATTTTTCCTCTACTCATTGAATTATAGAAATGCTCGGGAATAAGTCTAACATTTTTTAGATTGAAACCTCCTGTAGAATTGATATGTTCTCCCCCTATACTGGGTATGCCATCCTTTAAATCCGTTATCCCACCTTTTGGTCGATTCCCATTTTCTATTGATTCCAATATATCAGAAAGCTTTACTTCTTTCCATCCATCCGGCAACTTTTTCATATTTCTCCCTTCAAAATCCTGTATGTCACTGAATCATTTTCCACCCTGCTCCGGAATAGTTCAAATCGAAAGTCCCGGCTTCTATTGCTCAATGAAACGAATATTAGCCGCAGATGAACGCAGATAAACGCAGATATTTGTCTGAATAATTTGTGGTTTGTTTTTCATAAGTTTAGCGGAAGACTATATATTCGCAAAATCAAAACTTATACGCACTCGCGGTTATTGTATTTATCAATCCATCCCATTTTCCTTAGAACAGGGTCTATCAACTCTTTACGGGTTTGGAGTTCATTGATTGATTTTAAAATCTCGTCTATTTCATCATCCATTTTTTAATAGAATATATTTCATTAGTTATAAATTGTCTTCTTTTTATCTTAAACACCACGATTAAAGGATTTCACTTTATCACATCCACAAGCGCCACCCTCTCCAGCACAAGGTCGGGGATCTTCTCCTCTCCCACAGCTTCAAGCTCTTCATTCGTAATACCGAATGCCTTCATAAGCGCCTCTTTCTTTGATTCCCTGTACGCGAGCACGGATTCTGGTTCTATTTCATCAAATCCCGACAGTTCTGCTTCTCCAACAGCCACGAGCACGATATTGTTTTCTCCCTCATGGATCCCCAGCCTTACCGCCCTGCTTATCTGGCGCGTGCCTGCAGCATACAGCATTATTTCCTTGGAGAGGTCGTTCGCGATGCTTGTTCCGGTCTTGAATGAATTTATTGCCTTTTCGACCGCGAACCTGATGTGTTCCTCACCTGCGATCTTATCAGCGTCCAGTGCCTGGAGAACGATATTTTTCTCTTTACTTATCTTATTGAGCTTATGCAGGAACTCTTCCACGTTATCTATGGAAATTGTGCCTTCAAGGATGTGTATCATCAGTACTTAAACGGGGTTTTTCATGAAAAAGGTAGCGATGAGCCGAACTTCACAACAGGACATGCCCGCATACACTTCCCGCAGCGAGTGCATCTACCGCTGATCTGCGCTGTTCCATTCACAGTGATAGCCCGCGCCGCGCACTGCCCAACGCATACACCGCATCCGGTGCATGTGAGAGCGCGGAGGATAGTCTTTTCTGCAAGTCCCATCAATTCCCGTGCCTCATCTTCGCTGGCACCCCGTGCTACAACAGTGCCGCTTGCATAGACATGGACATTGTTCTCTCCTGTCTGCGCAATGATCACGCCGTCGATCGAATTTGTTTCTCCGATCATATCGAGAAAGCCTGTTTCGGATATCTGCTGGAGGTTCAGCGGCGCGCCAAAACTACCCTCAGCCGTCATCCCGCCTGCCCTGCACGGGCGGTAACCCAGAGTCATGGTGAAGTGGATGGGTTTTTTGCTGCATTTCGGGACAATGTTTATACCTTTTTTTTCCGCGATCATCCTTATGGACTTTGGAAGGACCTGCCAGCGCCAGAAGCCATATCTTACCCATTCTTCAGGCAGTCCGCTTCGGGATGCATAGTCCAGAAGGTATTTTTCAAGTTTTTTTCCCAGTTCAGGATGGATCTCGGATAATCTTGTGAAATCAGCCATGCTCGCAGATGGACACAGCCAGCACCCTATCCTGTCAAAACCTTCTTCGTATAATGGATTGTATTTTGCCTTCTTCCAGAAAAGATATAACCAGACGTGCAGCGCTGTCCAGTTCTGGATAGGCGTCGCTCCGATCTGGTTTCCCACCCAGGGGTTCTTCCAGATGTGGTCGCTGTTGGCTCTTATCTCGCTCTCGTATTTTCGCTGCCCGATGAACGTGAGGCAGCCGTTCTCGTAATTGCCCTCGATCAACTGCGTTATCGCACCAAGCTTGCATACTTTGCAGCACCATCTTGCCTCGACCGTGGGAGGTCCGAAATTGTCTATGGAATTCCAGAATGAGTCCCCTGAGGAGTGGATCTTAAGGGGCAGCCCGAGCTCTTTAGCGGTCTGTTCCACATTGTCCACGGTCTCGCTAAACTCAAGTCCCGTATCAGCGAAAAGTATGTCAAAATCACGGGCAGCGTCGCGTACAAGCAGCAGGGTCACAAGGCTGTCCTTTCCACCTGAGAATGAAACAGTGACCGGTTTTCCTGTGGTCTGTGCGACATTCTTTATGAATTTGTGCGCTTTATCCTCAAATTTTGTTAATATGTGCATATTTGCAGCCACGGCATCGTCCCAGGTTTTTTCTCCTGCCTGCGGTTGCGCTGCCTGTTCGGGTTTGCCTACCAATCGCGTTTTTACAGCCATGCCTTTCTCATGCGTGAGCATACGCTGCGCATTCATACGCGCCCTTCCTGTGGCGATGACCTCCTTCTGCGGATTCAGCACGATTACCTCGTCGTCCTCGACTATGCTCCCCTCCGCGTCGTTCACTCCGGGAGCAAGCACCGAAGCGCCTTTAATGATAAAATCAACAGCGCCTTTATCTACGACGAGCCATTTCTTCCCGCCCGCAAGCCTACGCGCCCCCTCAAGCCTGGGGATGAACACCCATTCCATCCTTTCAAGCTCAAAACGCAGCGACCCCATCACAGCGCCGTCGAATATCACCTCGTCCATCCTGTCCTCGTACGGCGCCTTGTTTAGCACCACGAGCCTGCCTTCGGGAACGAGCCTGATGCCGAACTGTTTTTCTGTTGTCCTGTTTATGAGGTCGATATCATAGGGAAATGCCGGTCTGATATCGCCGGGCGGAGTTATGTCTATCTTTTTTGTGGTGGCTGTGCAGGCGCAGGTTTTCCCGAGTACTGGAAGGTTGCATGAAGGGCACCAGTAAAGCAATAACTCGCCGAGGTAATGGGTCATGGGTCTTGTGTTATCACAAGAAGTATTTATATGTGGCATGTATCCAGCAACAAATTACTTCGGGAAACCTCTTTCATCGAACCATATCACACGGGCTCTTCGCGCGACATGTACCAGTCCAAGCATCACCGGTACTTCTATGAGCGGCCCAACGACTGCGGCGAACGCCACGCCTGAGCCTATCCCGAACACCGCGACCGCCACAGCGATAGCGAGTTCAAAATTGTTGCTTGCTGCGGTGAATGCAAGGGTCGTGGATTGGTCATAGGAAAAACCAAGCCTGTGGGACATGATGAATGAAACGCTGAACATAATAATGAAATACGCCAGCAGCGGAACTGCTATCCTCAATACATCCATGGGGAGTTTTACGATGTACTCTCCCTTTAAGGAGAACATGACGATAATTGTAAAAAGCAATCCGACAAGCGCGGTGGGACCAAGCTTTTTCATAAATATGTTATCATACCAGTCCTTTCCTCTCTTTTTTACGAGAACAGACCGTGTTATTATACCTGCGATAAAGGGAATTCCCAGATAAACGAATACTGCTTTAGCTACCTGCCATATTGATATATCCACAACAGCGCCCGCGCCCTGTCCACCTATCCATGCTGACAATACAGTTATAAATAAGTAAGCGAGAAACGAATAAAGCGCCACCTGAAAGATAGAGTTCATGGCGACAAGAACCGCGCACAGTTCATTATCTCCACCTGCGAACTGGTTCCAGACAAGAACCATGGCGATGCATCGTGCAAGACCGATTATTATCAAACCTATGCGGTATTCAGGAAGGTCTGGAAGAAATATCCATGCAAGGGTGAACATTAGCACAGGTCCGACCACCCAGTTCTGGACAATGGATGCGCTTAGGGCTTTTCTCTGGTGCTTCATTTTAGATAATTCCTCGTATTTCACTCCTGCAAGGGGTGGATACATCATCCAGATAAGACCGATCGCAATGGGCAGTGAGACCTGTTCGATCTGAACGGCATCTAATATTCCGGCTGCCTGCGGATACATAGCCCCAAGGATTATCCCAACTGCCATGGCAAGAAGGATCCAGAGGGTCAGATATTTACTGAGACCTGAAAGTTTTGCTTCCATAACTTTTTATCCTATTTTTCCGTGATATTTAATTTACCTTCTTCTGTCCCACCTTCGCGTCTGATATGACGCCAAAGCCCACAAGCCCATTTCCAGAGCTTAATCCATCGGGCAATGGTCGAAACCCGAATGCGTTTGCTGCCGCAGGACAGCATACGCTATTCCAGCGAGTAAAATTACCGTAACCGCACCGATAATTAAGGTACTGTTCCCTTTCTTTTCAGGCTTCATATTGTGATTTTTTTGTATTTATTTTTGCTTGATTGTTTTGCATAGATTTATAGATTGATTAAATATTTAACAAGATATTGCGTGTAATACATGCCTGCTCCAAGAAAAATTATTGCCACGGCGTAACGCATAATTTTTTCTATTTTTTGCGCAACCTGAAAAACCCGCCCGACTTTTTCTATCGAGAAAGCGAGCAAAAAAGAAAATATAATGACCGGCAATCCCGTTCCTAAGGCAAAGAATGGGGGCAATATTAAACTTTCATTTGATTTCAAAACCAATGGTATTAAAGCGCCGAAAAACAAAACTCCGCTGTAAGGACAAAAAGCCAGGGCAAACAGCATTCCAAGGAGAAGTGAGCCGAGATAGCCTTTTTGAGAAAGCCAAATTTTCATATTCTCTGTTTTTCCCCCACCTCTGCCCATGTTTATTTTTATCGCTCCAAACATTATCAAGCTGATTATTATAAGAAGCGGTCCTAAAATTTTATCTCCCCAGCCCTGAAAAATATTGGAAATTTGAAAAGAGGATAAACCAAAATAAATCAATGAAGCCAAAATTGTATAACTTATTCCTCTGCCAAGCGTATACAGTAAACCGCTTAAAAGAGTATGTTTGATAGTTTTTATTTCTTTGGAAATATAGGCAATAGCGGTAATGTTGGTAGCTAAAGGACAGGGGCTAATGGAGGTTAAAACACCGAGCAAGAACGCGGTTAAAAGCGGGATATTATAATTGTCGATCAAAGAGTTAATAAAATCCATCATATTATTTGCCTAAAAGATTATTGAGCTTGTTCTGAAAATAACTAATAAACTGATTCTCGTTTGAAACCAAGCGCCACACAGTTATATCTTCTTCAATGTTGTCCTTGCCGTTTCTTATAGCATTAACAAAAAGAGATGACCCTCTTGCTTGATATTTAATGACCATATCTTTATTTTCAGGCAATTCACGGTTTATATCTTTAAAAACAATTTTTCCATTTTCGTATTCCTGTGGAAATTTTTCCTTGATGATTTTTAGCGCGTATTCGCCAACTGTAATGCACGACCAGCACTGCTGTGTCGCATGGAAATGTACAACCTCTATTTTATCAGCGGACATTGTGGACGATTGTCCGGTCGCGTCTCCATTTTTCATCGAAGAGGGCACAGCATTCGATTTGGGAGAGTTGGCGGCCACGGCAATGATGATTGCTAATATTAAAATTACTGACAATCCGTAGTAAATACTTTTTCTCATATACATGTAATCCGATATTTCAATTGATTTTGAAATACTTAACTATTATGGTTTCAAATCTATTTGAAATATCATCTTGAATTAAGTATTTGCAATGCTATCCATAATTTCTGATAAGGATGATGTAAAAAGTAGAGCTCATATTCATCGAAAGTTTTATAGTGCATTACTACTGTATTATTGCATAATACTCAAATATTGAAGGAATATACTCATGTACCAAGGTCAGAATCTGCCCGAACGGATGAAAAATATTCGAAAGTATATCCAGGCTCTGCACTGCCCGACGAGGTGGGACATCATCGACTGTATTGGCACTGGTCAGAAAAGTTCGAAAGAAATCTATGAAGAACTTAAGCTGGGCGAAGCAGGGCTGACCTTTGCCGGGCTATACTATCATCTTTCTGCGCTCAAGCGCGCCGGGATTATCGAGGCAGCATCCTATAAGGAAACGAAGGGCGGCGCACCTGAAAAGGTGTGGAAGTTGAAAATTAAGGAAATAGTGATAGAATTGTTAGAGAAGAAAAAGGAGGTGAAATAGCATGTGTTACGGAGAAAAAGAGTATGGGTGCCACGGGTATATGCTCCCACGGGCTTATATGGCGCGTGGAATGTGCACCTACGGCTGTGGAGGAAGAAGATTCCTGAGCAAGAAAGAACGAATAGAGATGCTCGAAGAATATCTTGAATCGTTGAAAAGTGAGATAGAAGGAGTCGAGGAAGAGCTGAAAGAACTCAAGATAGAATAGGAGGAAAAGAATGGAACACATAGATCTGCAAGACCTTATTGAGTACAGCAGAACGACGCGGGTTGTAAAGGAAGTTCTCCGGACGGATTGGTTCAATGTCGTCCTGGTATGTCTTGAAGCGGGACAGGAGATTCAACCCCACCCAGAACCATACGCGGTACTATTCCATGTAATCGAGGGGGAGGGAACCACAACTGCCGGTACAGAACGGTATGATGTCAAGCCCAATCACATGATATTCGTTCCAAAAGATGGAATACGGGGAATAGCGCCCCGTACGCGCATGACCATGGTTGGCATACAGCAGCCGCATTAGGTTTAGAACCAAGATCAATATGAACGCCATTGAAGTCAAGAACCTGACCAAACAATTCGGTAACTTAACAGCAGTAAACCACATAAGTTTCAATGTTAATGGAGGCGAGATATTTGGCTTTCTCGGTCCCAACGGGGCGGGAAAGACCACAACCATAAGGATGCTGACGGGTCTGCTTACCCCAGATTCGGGAGATGTTTTCATAGATGGAGTTGATATAAGAAAGAATCTAATCAAAGCAAAAATGAGAATGGGGGTTATCCCGGAAATGGGAAATATCTATGTAGATTTAACTGAAAAACAGAATATCATAATGGCAGGCAGATTCTATGGGATTTCCAAAAGAGAACTCGATAAAAAAGCAGATGGTCTTTTAGAGCAATTTGGACCCTATGAAAGGAGAAATGATCATGTAAAAACTTTTTCAAAAGGTATGAAGCAAAGGGCTAATGTTGCAAGTGCCATTGTTCCTGATCCCAAAATTTTATTTCTGGATGAGCCCACCTCAGGATTGGATGTTCAAAGTCAGCGATTGATTAGAAATATTATCAAGGAAATGAATCAGAAAGGGACGACCGTCTTTTTAACCACTCACAATATTGAAGAGAACTTTTGAAAAAACTCAGTCAGTTGAAATATCTTTTCATAAGATGATCAATGGTAGTTTGATTGAAAAAAGCGGATTAGCGAGCAGGATGGAAAAATTGGGAGATAAATGGAAACTCTACACGGACAATCCTGATAAACTTGTAAAGTACTTAGTCAGATTTGCTGAGGATCAAGATTTAACAATAATTTCCATGAATACATGTGGAGCAAGTTTGGAAGACGCATTTGTAAAATTAACTGAGAGCAAAGATTATGCAGATTAGAGATTTGAACAGCCAATTTTTCCGCGGAGTAATGCTTGTAGCAGAAAAGGACATGCGAATTTACTATGTCAAGGCACCGGTTCTAATATTTGGTTTCTTGTTCCCTCTATTTATGTTTCTGTCTTTTTATCTTGGGCGAGAGATAGATTTTCAAATTTTCTTTCCCGAGCTTTTGGCAATGTTCTTTTTCTTTACAGCTTCATCAGTAGGTCCCCTCATTACCCCATGGGAAAAACAGGCAGGGACTTATGAAAGATTGCTATCCTTTCCAGTTAATATAAATACAGTTATTTTGGGAGACACGGCAGCAGGTATGATCTTTGGCATTGTGATAAACCTTATCATCTTAATCGTGGGGCTGGTGTTTTTGAATTACAATTTAAACATTTCTGGCATTTTGCTTTTGATTATCAGCATATTGTTAGGTGCGTTTTGTTTTTCTTCTCTCGGTGTTTTATTGGCATCTCCATCAAGTAGCTCTCCTTCACAGATTATGATACTTTCAGGTCTTGTCCGCTTCCCACTGATTTTTATAAGCGGTATTTTCATACCTTTAGAGAACCTGCAAGGAATCGGAAGAACAGCGGTTTACTTTTCGCCCATTACCTATTTAGTTGATATATTTAATTTAAGTTTTCGTGGTGAGTCACATATCCCCTTAATCATTGATTTCACAATGTTAGCTGTGTTTAGCATTATATTCATATCATTATCGAATAGATTCCATAAGAGGAGTTTAATTAAAGGATTGTGATTGGAAAAATTCGAGTTCGGCTAACACGGCATGAAATACTTTACAGTTCTTTAAGTATCTGCTTCTGCGCCGCCATGGCAAGTATGGAATTGACAAGCCTCTTGCCTTACTCTATATCATTTACCTCTCTGATGGTTACTTTTCCGCTCGCAAAGAAATTAACTTCACGCCTTCCAGGGCGCACCAGTACCACGCCCAGGCTCTCGGAGTATCGTGCCCCCAGCGCTTCCGCCAGCTCTTTAAGGTCAGGCGGGCTGTTAAGATGGGCTATTATCCGAAGCTTCCATGGGTCTGAGAGGCAGGGAAGCACTTTTTCGATTCTTTCGACATACATTTCGTATCTGACTTGA
>BLYN01000146.1_pt1 | contig 17976 bp, 24 predicted proteins | sample 7848601 | NCBI WGS metagenome assembly BLYN01 (sample SAMD00058756, study PRJDB5105) | groundwater metagenome | biome: groundwater biome; feature: underground water body; material: groundwater | place: Japan:Gifu, Mizunami | collected 2014-06-26 | depth 300 m m
TTGCGGGTGTTAAAAATGCTACTGTCAACGCCTCACAAATAAACAGCAGCCTTGGGATTGTCATCTTGAACAACATCAGTGGATTCTATACAAACTCAACCGTGATTGTAAATACCTCTGACGGAACCTACCGCCTGAACATCACCGCCTACGACAACGCAGGCAACAAAAATGATAGTGTGCAAATACCTGTAATCGTGGACAACACCCCTCCCAGCAATATCACAATCAACCCGGTCTCCTACCAGCGCGGAAGCGCCGCAAACAACGGGAGCATAATAAGGTTCAATGTATCTGCTGAAGATCCGGTAATCAATGGTACTTCAGCAGGTCTCAAGAATGCCTCATTGAACGCCTCTATGATAAACAGGACAGGCTTGATCGCCCTCACCAACCAGTCCGGTTTCTGGATAGGCAACGCCGCGTTCGATAATTTCACACAGGATGGGAATTATTCATTGAACGTGATTTTCTACGACAACGCCAGCAACGTGAACAGCAGCATGCATATCAACGTATCCATTGATAACACTCCTCCATCCGTAACCGAAGTCAACGTATCATCCCGCTTCATAAACGTGACGGGCTTTGTAAATATCACGGCAAATATCACCTCGGACGACCCGAGAAGCAAAGTAAATGAAAGCGAAGTCTTTGCCCGGGTTACATATCCAAATGGTACGTCAATTAATTATAACATGAGCGGCGGCAGTATATTTTATCGTAATTTCACTGATACAGCGCAATACGGTCGCTTTAATATAACTATACTCGCAAATGATACCACAGGAAATACCAACAGCACTCAAAAAACTCACTTTGTTACTGCTTTCATGACAAATATAAGTGTACAAACGAATGCAAGTAACGAAACAGTAATCCTTGCCCCATTTTCCAACACAACCTTGCGCTTGTTCACTAATAACACAATCAACGGCTCAATAAACATCACCCAATCAAAAGTAAATATAACATCAAATGAACTCCTAAATAATCCGGGCATATATCTGCTTATAAACATAAACGACAGCATAAAAGATAATCTATCCTACGTGGTTATTAGTGTAAATTATACTGATGCTGAGGTAAGTTCTTTGGTCAAAAGTTCCCTTCGGCTGCATAAATGGAATACCTCTTCACTGAACTGGGATAAACTTTCGAGCGCCAGCTCGCCTTGGTATGTGAGTGGTGCTGGTGTCGATACGGTGAATAATTTCGTGTGGGCAACCCTGACAAACCTCAGTGAATTCGGGGTTTCGGGCGACCTTTATGTTCCACCCACGCAACAACAGCCATCTAGCGGCGGAGGAGGCGGAGGTGGGGGTGGACCTTCTGGTGAGAATTACACGAATATCGAGGTAAAAGAGAACTATGATTTACATATCTTCAAAGACAAGGTCACATCGTACAGATTCACTGACAAGCGCAATCCCATATTGTTCATTAATATAACAGGCAATGTCAGTGCCGGGGAAATCAATACTGCCGTAGAGGTGCTGAGAAACACTTCATCCCTCGTAAATATATCAGCGCCCGTATAAAAGAAGCAATAATAAAATTCAGGGTTGAGAACTCATGGCTTGAAAATACCAAACAGGAGAGCAGCGGTGTCAGGATGGTTCGGTGGGACGGAAATAAATGGGTCACGCTTGAAACTATAGAAAAAAGTAGAGATAGCGCTTACACGCACTACGAGTCAACCACCAACTCCTTCTCAGCGTTCGCAATAACTGGATTGAAAGAAGTGGTCGTGCCGACAGCAGCGCCGGCAGTTGAAGTAACAGAAACTCCAGAAAAACTAACACCAACTCCAGCGCCTACGAAGAAGGTTCCGGGATTCGAGCTTGTGCTTGTCGCGGCAGCACTTTGCTCGGTGTATCTGTTCAGCAGAAAGAGAAGATGAACAATCATCTTCTTTGTTTCTTTTTTAACCTTTTTACCAAAATGATTATGCTTGCCGTGAACAATACTCGTTTAGGCAATGAATAATAATATCAGCAAAATATCAGGACGGGTCTGGAAATTCAAGGACAATATCGATACCGATGTGATCATTCCGGGAAAATACCTGCGCACCACTGACATGAGTGTATTCGCATCCCACGTCATGGAGGGCATAGACCCCGTGTTCCCGAAAAAAGTAAAAAAAGGCGACATAATCGTAGCAGGAAAGAACTTCGGATGCGGCTCATCCAGGGAACAGGCGCCTCTTGCCTTAAAGCACGCGGGCGTTGCGTGCATCGTGGCAGTATCGTTCGCAAGGATATTTTTCAGGAACGCAATTAATGTCGGTCTTCCTATAATCGAGGCAAAAATAGACTGCGAAGAGGGAGAACTCATCGAGATCGACCTTGAAAACGGCATTGTGAGAACTAAAGACAGGTCATATGCAGGCACGAAGCTCCCGGATTTCCTGCGTGAGATACTGGCAGACGGCGGGCTTGTGGAACACCGGAAAAAGAAGGTGACGCATTGATTTTCCCTGCGGATTACAAAGGCGTGGGCATGACAAGGACAGATCCTGTTGAACGGATAGGATGCCCCATTTATTTTTCAACCGATTACCTTATTGCTGACCTGCAATCAGGATTTGTCATCTATAAAGTGAAAAGCGAAGGAGAAGGGCTGCTGCGAAAGCTTGTTTCACTGGAACTGATAGCAAAAGGGAACCAGATAAAGAAATGCATGGAAAAACTGGATGCTCACGACAGGACAAGGCTTATAGAATCCGCCATTCCCCTGTGCAGAAGGAGCGTGAACACCGTGATTTTCGAAGGCATGGACAAGCATATCACCTTTGTGCATAAGCCCGGTCTTCATGAATTGATGGAGATAGAGATAATAGATATCATGCCGCCCGAACCGCCGTGGCTTGCCTCTGCCATAGATAGGCTCGTGCTGAGCGGAATACTGGGGGAACTGAACATAAGGTTCACCAAAAAACTCATCGACCTGCGGCAGTTCGAGGGGGAAAAGACGGTATTCCCGTGCTATGCTTCAGAGCTTAAAGGAAAATACCTTGACACGGATATCGATATTGAAGATAATTCAGAACTTGTGGGATGCGATATCTCAAAACAGATATTCGAGCTCCGGTTTCCGAAACTCACGTATAAGCATATCAACATGTGTCCTCTCAAGGCAGAGCTGCACATGCCCACAAAGCCATTTATCACAAGGTGCTGCCAGAGCAGGAAATCGGGTATGGTGAACCTCAACGGAATAGACGGCGCAGTGGTGCACTGGGGGGCGTCTGAGTATGATATCGTGGATGCGATAAGGATGCTTGTTAAGGTTTTGAAAATAAAAGAAGGATAATAAATGAAAATCGCAGTGGTACCCGGTGACGGCATAGGCAGGGAAGTCATACCTGCGGCGCTCGCAGTGCTCGATGCCTTCAGTCTTGATATAGAAAAGATACCCCTTGAGATAGGCTATGGAAAATGGGAGCGCACGGGCAGTGCCATCACAGATGAGGATATTAGAATTATAAAGGAGTGCGACTGCGTGCTGTTCGGAGCCATAACTACCCCCCCTGACCCGAATTACAAAAGCGTGCTGATGCGACTTCGCAAGGAACTGGATCTGTATGCCAACATCCGTCCTTTTGCGCCGCTTAAGAACGTAAAACTGCCATGCAATAAAAAAGAGTTTGATTTTGTAATCGTCAGGGAAAATACAGAAGGCATGTACTCAGGTATTGAGGAACTGCATGAGAATGCAGCGTATACCACCCGTGTCGTAACCCGAAGAGGCAGCGAGAGGATAGCCGAAAGCGCCTGCTCCATAGCAAACAAGAGAAAAAAGCAGATAACCATAGTTCATAAAGCGAACGTATTGAAATCTGATTCGTTTTTCCGAGACATCTGCACAGGTGTAGCAAAGCAAAATGGGATATCATACAATGAAATGCTTGTGGACGCCATGGCATACGACCTTGTCCTTCGACCTGAGAAGTATGATGTGATTGTAACTACAAATCTTTTCGGGGATATCCTGAGCGACGTGGCTGCAGCCATATCGGGTGGGCTTGGGCTGTGCCCCAGCGCCAATATCGGAGACCGGCATGCGCTTTTCGAGCCCATCCACGGCAGCGCCCCAGATATCGCTGGAAAAGGCATTGCAAATCCTATAGCATCTATCCTGAGCGTCAGGATGATGCTTCAATGGATGGGACGTGAAACAGAAGCGCAAGTTATCGGCAGGGCAGTGGATTCCGTCATTCATAAAGGAATACTAACGCCTGATCTTGAGGGGTCATATTCCACTGTTGATGTGGCAAATGCGATCGCAGAATCGGTCGTTACGTTAATCCATTGATAGTATGATACCGCCAGGACTCTACACCCCAGGAAATACATCAAAAATTATAAATGTTCCTTAAACCTAAAGAGGTATTGATTTTGCAGGTTGTTATTAAGCTGTCTGCTCCATACTTGATTTTTCAGCAACAGCTACATATTCTGCAAATGATTTTGATTCTGGAATAGGCAATTTATCCTCCAATAATCCCTGTATATGCATTTCAATAGCCTCATGCATGTTCTTTTCAGCTTCTTCGCGGGTGCCGCCTGTAGCCACACAGCCCGGTAAATCCGGCGAATATGCCGAGTAGTTATTGTTTGCTTTTTCTATCACAACAAGGAAACGATACATATTACTTCACCTTTTTCAATTGAGCTTGTTTCAATATGCTATTTAATGTCCCTGGCGCCAAATCATCACCTGGATGACCTGCTATTGTTACTCTGCCTGGTTTGGTTGGGTGCTTATATTGCTGATGGCTGCCTTTTGTAGCAACAAGATACCAACCATCGACTTTTAGCAATTTTATGATTTCACGTATTTTCATTGTAATCTATTTCTATGGGTATTTAAGCATATCTCAATTCCGTGGTTTACATGCACGTCCAATATGTAGGAATACATAAAATTCTTTTGATTTATTATTATTCAATATCTTTATATTATAGGTGTCAACTTTGCCAAGTACTCCCCATTCTTTTCATGAGAAATAATTTCGCAGTACCAACCTGCGTTCGATGCATGGTCAGCAAGTGTATCGGGGTCTACATATAACCATCTAAAAGGATCTCCTTTTTGGTTTTTGTACTTGAACTGTAAACGGACTTCTCCAAAGTAACGACCAGCTTCACGATTGGCTTCTTGGTATTTTAAATGTATGGGATTATTAGTACATTGAACATCTAAAGAGTCAAACAAAATCTGTCCATCTGCATTAAGCAGTCCATGGGCATATTTGAGGAAGCTATCCAAACCAGGTAAATTTTCAACCAAACCTATCCCATGATTTAAAATTAGAATTGTATCGAAAGGTCCATCTCTGAAGTCAAAAATAGAATTTTATATCCCACACGTTATTAGGGATTGTAAATACTGAAAGCTGCCACTCTCACTATTTTCGTGCCCATTTTTGCCGATAAAAGCCAAAAAAACAAAAAACGATAGGAGGTCTCATGCACCCGCGCCGGGATGCCCCGTTTTTCGAAAACGGGATCATTGACGCGTGCCTCGAAACACAAAAGAGAAAGCCAGAATAACAGGACACCTGGAAAGACGTAATGTGAGGCTCCTGTCACACGCGGAAAATCATGGCAAATAGTATTTATACAAATGTGGCTATATAATAAAAAATCCGCAATAGATGCGGTTGATTTTCATGCTCAAAATAACCACCCCCTCCCGTCTGCACATGACCCTTATCGACATGAACGCCTCACGCGGCAGAGTGGACGGCAGCATCGGGCTTACGCTTGATAAACCGGTTATCAGCATCACCGCTGAAAGATCTGACATTATTGAGGTAACAGGAAGCAGCGAACATACACAGCGTATGAAAAACAGCGCGGCAGCGCTCCTCCCGGCTGGAAAAGGGATACGCATCAACATTGAAAATGATTATCCATCCCACATCGGCATGGGTTCGGGAACGCAGGCTGCTCTTGCTGCTGGTATGGCAGTGAACAGGCTATACGACCTGGGTTTAAGCGTATATGAGATCGCCGTGAAAATCGGCAGGGGAGGGACAAGCGGCATCGGAGTGGCGGCATTCGAGAAGGGCGGCTTCATCATGGACGGAGGACATAAGTTCAGCGAAAAAAAAGCGTTCCTTCCATCCGCGGCAAGCAGGTTTCCTCCGGCTCCTGTCCTGTTGAGAAAAGACTTCCCTGACTGGTCTGTTATGGTAGCGATACCCAGGCAGAAGGGGGCATCCATGAAAAAAGAAGAAAACATATTCCAGACAGAATGCCCCGTGCCATTGCGCGAGGTAGAAAAACTCTCGCACATTATCTTGATGCAGCTTCTTCCTGCACTTGCAGAGGAAGATATAGCTGCATTCGGCAGCAGCATAAATGCGATCCAGGAGCTTGGCTTTAAGAAAAGAGAGGTAGGACTTCAACCTGTTTCAAAAGTATTGATGAAAATACTAAGGGAAGGAGGGGCATACGGAGCTGGCATGAGTTCTTTCGGTCCAACTGTTTATGCATTCGGGGAAGATACAGAAGAACTCAAGAAGATAGCCAGGGAATTTCTGGGCAGCAAGAGACAGGTTTTAATTACAAAGGCAAGGAATAAAGGGGTAAAAATAAAAGATATTTGACTTAACATTTATCTATATTGGCGGATATATGAATAAAACTCCCCTGTTTTTTGGAGGAACTTTATCCAATGGTAGAATCTGAAGCTCATAAAAAGTACGAATTCAAAAGGACACTTGAGGCACTTCGTGATAAGCACGGCAGAGGAACGGAGCTCATCTCGCTGTATATCCCACATGATAAACAGATACATGAAGTATCAAACCAGTTGAGGGAAGAGTTCGGTCAGGCTTCCAACATCAAATCAAGGGTGACAAGACAGAATGTTACAGGCGCTATTGAATCCCTGCTTTCACGGCTCAAGCTTATTCCAAAGGCGCCTGAGAACGGCGTTGTGATCTTCTGCGGCGCAGTAGACGTTGGTGCTAACAAAACAGAGATGCAGACCTACATAATGGAACCTCATGAACCCATTGTTTCTTATAAATATCACTGCGATTCATCATTCCTTCTCACTCCCCTTGAGGACATGCTGCATGAGAAAAAGACATACGGGCTCATAGTCATGGACAGGCGTGAGGCAACGGTCGGACTGCTGCGCGGGAAACATATCGAAGAATTGTCACATCTCACTTCCACTGTTCCCGGAAAACAGCGTAAAGGCGGTCAGAGCGCTCACAGGTTCCAGCAGCTTCGACTCATAGCGATAAATGATTTCTATACTAAGATAGGCGACGCTGCAAGCGAGGTCTTTAATGCTATCGACCCTGAGGACTTCGTGGGCGTGTTCATAGGTGGACCGTCGCCCACGAAAGAAGAGTTCGAAAGCGGAAGTTACCTGCACCATGAGCTGCAGAAAAAAATCCTGGGTCTCTTCGATGTGGCGTATACGGACGAGTCAGGCCTGTACGAACTATTCGACAAACTGGGAGAAGCCCTGCATGACCTTGATGTCGTCAAAGAGAAAAAGTTTATGGAACGCTTCATGAAAGAGCTTGTAAACGACACCGGCATTGCTTCATATGGGGAAGAACAGGTCAGGAAGAACCTCGAAATGGGCTCTGTGGACACGCTGCTGTTATCAGATGAACTGAGAAAGACAAGACTCACCATAAAATGCGGCAACTGCGGTTATGAGGAAAAGAAAACCATCATGAAAAAGCCGGGAGAGGAGTACCAGCCCGGGAACTGCACAAAGTGCGGGTCAGGCATGAAAGTCGCAGAGTCGGTGGATATCGTGGAAGAACTTTCAACTATTGCAGACCAGATGAGTACTAACATCGCTTTCATCTCGAACGACTTCGAAGAGGGGAACCAGCTTATGTCAGCTTTCGGCGGGATAGGGGCGATACTGAGGTTTAAGACGGGGATCTAAGATCTCTTTTCAATAGTGTATCTGATCGTCACGTCAATGGACAGACCTCTGATATATTTTTCATACTCGCCCAGAGCCTGGTTTATTTTCGCGTTATCCAGAAGCTTCTCGACCTGTTCTTTCATGCTGGAATAACGGACGTATTCCTGCACAGTGAGCTGGTTTTCGTTTGTGGTTTCAAATATTATTGAACTCATTTTTCCTCCTGATGATTGCTGTTATGCCCTATATCCACAGGCGCACATTCCGCGCACTCGAATTGCAGAGTAGTATGCATTATATTGAACCTGTCCCTCACCCTTTTGCTGATCTCACTGATAAGCACCTCTGTCTGCTGGACGTGTATCCTGTCAACGAGAATATGGGCGCTCATTGCATGGATATTGGAGCATATGCTCCATATATGGATATCATGCACGCCTCTTACTCCATCGATCACCATGATCTCACTGGAAAGAGTATCTGCGTCAACATGCTTCGGGGCAAATTCAAGAAGTATCCTCATAGAGCCTAGAACAAGCCTGAACGCGCCGTAAAGCAGCATCGCGGCGATCAGGATGCTCAACACAGGGTCTACCCGGTTTTCTCCTGTTAGAAGAATAATTATCGCGCCCGCGATCACAGCCACAGATGCGAGAGCATCTCCGATCACATGAAGGTAGGCACTTTTGATATTCAGGTCAGAATAACCGTGCAGTTTTAAAGCAACCCAGGTATTAACGATAAGACCTATAGTGGCTATGATAAGCACTTCTGTTCCTTTCACTTCAGGGGGGTCAAGAATCCTCCCGTATGCCTCGTAAAGGATGAAAAACACAATCCCGATTATCGTTAACCCGTTGATCAACGCGGCAAATATTTCAAACCTGTGATAGCCGAATGTCATGCTGCTGTTCGAGGGACGTGCTGATATTTTCAGAGCGCCGTAGGAAAGGACAAGCGCTACCACATCCATGAAAACATGGGCTGAATCCGAGAGCAGAGCAAGGCTGTTGGATAGTATCCCACCACTTAGTTCCATGAAGAATATTATCGATGTAAGAATTATTGCAAGCTTCAGGTTTTTGTGGAGCACTTCTTCCATGATCGCCTTCTTAATCACCAGAATTGTTGGGCAGTTTGCAGACTGCAAGCTTCCTGCATATTTCGCAGTCAGCCTTGCACGGTTCAATGTGTATCAGTATTGATAAGTTGGGTATCTTCTCCTTAATGTCCTTTTCCAGATGATCGCAGAATTCATGCGCATCAACCACAGGCTGGTTTTTGGGCATTACGAGGTGGAGGTCAACGAACCTCTCAGCCCCCGACATCCTTGAGCGGAGATTATGGTATTCAGCATAATCAGAGTAGTGTTCAGAAATAATGGATCTTATAATATCTTCTTCTCGATCAGAAAGTTTTACATCCATGATCCCTGAGACGGAACGCTTTGTCAGGTCATACGATGCTTTTAGAATTATGAGCGCCACGATTATTGCAAGAATGGGGTCAAAAATAGGATTTTTTGTGATCCATATGAGAATAAGACCAATAAAGACGCCGAATGATGTGTATACATCCGTAGTGAGATGATACGCATCTGCTTCGAGAGCTATTGATTCAGCTCTCTTTGCAACTTTCATTATCTTTCCTGACACATAAAAGTTCACGATGGCTGATACGCCCATTATGGCAACGCCAGCACCCAAATATTCGACATGATGATCTCCTGTGAATATCTTTTCACCAGCCGTGAAGAGTATTGCAATCGCGGCTATGAAAATGAGCAGCGCTTCGACTGTCCCTGAGAGGTTCTCGAACTTTCCGTGCCCGAATTTATGAATCTCATCAGCCGGTTTACCGGCTTTCCAGACAGAATAATTGGCTATTAGCGCAGCAATCAGATCTATACCTGAATGGAGGGCTTCAGAGAGGACTGATATCGAGCCCATCAGAAATCCTGCTGCAATCTTGATGATAAGCAGGAAGGTGTTGGAATATATGGACAGTCTCGCTACTGCTGTTATTTCTTTATGGGCTGCAAAATATTTGTTGTTCTTATCTGGCATTTATTGCTTTTTATTGTCTTTTTAAGTATAAAGGGATATTTTTTTATTAATAGAATTATTTTTTTATAAAAATTAATGCGAGACCTTCCATCTGATAAGAACGCCCTCTTCCAGTTTCTCACACGAGAGGAGCGTAAGCCTGCAAAAATCATTTTTAAACCCCCCGCCGTCTACAAGAGTTGGCGTGCTGTCGCCTCCTATAATGATATTCCCGATAAAGGTATATAGTTCGTCCACAAGCCCGCCGGATATCAAACCCCAGTTCAGTGTGGCTCCTCCTTCCACCATAAGGCGGTCGATGCCTCTGACTTTCAATTCGATAAGGAGTTTTTCTAAATCCACTGTTTTTTTCCCGGCTGTTATTATCTCGGCGCGCTCTGCAAGCTTATTTACACGTTGCTGCGGGGCACTTTCCGATACTGCAATTATCCTCTTTCCTTCCCCCTTCTTTAAAATATCGGCATCTGGCGGAGTGCGCGCCATGCTGTCTACCACCATCCTCGCTGGGTTCTCGGAAAGTCCAAGTGTGCGCCTCTTGTCCCTGCGCTGCTCCGATTTTACTGTGAGGCCCGGGTTGTCGCTGAGGACGGTGCCTATGCCTACCATAATTGCATCAGATGTGGCCCGCAGTTCATCCATGCGGTCAAAATCCAGGCTGCCGGATATCCTCGTTTGCTTTCGCTCGATGGTTGCTATTTTCCCGTCTGCGCTCATAGCTGCATTGATGAAGACAAAGGGTCGTGAGGATTTATCTTGCATGGTTTTCTCTTTATACTTCAAAGATGAAATATCTAATTCAATTTAAGATACAAATCCTGTTCACTCCACCATCGCCCTTGCATCCACCGCAACCGCCCCTTTCTCACCAACGATCAGCGGATTGATATCAAGCTCAACGACATTCTCCTTTTCAGCCATCTCAGACACAGAAACAAGAACCTGCGCCACGGCATCCACATCCGCAGGTTTCCTCCCTCTGATACCTTTCAATATCGGATACCCCTTTATTTCAGAGATCATCTCAAGCGCTTCCTTCTTATCGATTGGAGTCACCCTGAACGAGACGTCCTTATAGACCTCCACGAAAATGCCTCCAAGCCCGAACATCAGGGCATGACCGAACTGCGCATCCTTCTTCAGGCCCACTATAACCTCATGACCTGACGGCGCCATCTGCTGCACGAGGACGCCTTCGATATTCGCGCCCGGAACTGCTTTCCTGATCCGTGATATCATATCTGAATATGCAGACTTCACATCCTCTTTCTTAACGTTCAATACTACCCCGCCAACATCCGATTTATGGGAAATATCGGGTGAGGATATCTTCATTGCAACCGGAAAACCGATGCCGGATGCGATACTGGAAGCCTCATCTTCGGTTTTTGCGATGCTGCCCTGCGTGACCGGTATCCCATATTTTGAAAGGACCTTTTTTGCCTCATACTCAGTCAGTATCTTCATTCGCATCTTCCCATTTTGTCCTTTGGCTCAATCCCTATCTTCACTTTCTCGAGAAATTCCCGGTGTTTTATTAGACAGGACAGGGCTTTCACAGCCCGCTCAGGAACCGGATAATTCGGAATGCATCCGCTCTTGAGTAACTCCACCCCCTCCTCTGTGCCAGCCCCACCCATCCAGCAGGCGATGATCGGCTTATTGCTTTTTTCTTTAACACATTTATGTTTCATCTCGACCACAGCCTCAGCAGGAGGCATCGCATTTGACATCATGGTATGCACATAAATAACAACAATTGCATCCACGTTCGGGTCATCATGGAGCGCCTGTATGGAATCATTATAGATCTTGAAAGAAACAGTCCCCGCAGTATCTATCGGATTGGCGTTCGATGCGAAATCAGGAATTATTCCCCTTATTTGCTCACGCGTTTTCTCTGTCAGGTCCACAATATTGAGCCCCTGCCTCTCACATTCATCTGCCGCTACTATGGATGCGCCGCCGCCGTTGGATAGAATTGCCACATTATTTCCCAGAGGGAGAGGCTGGCATGAAAAGGCAAGCGCCGCATCGAAAAGATCATCTATTTCATCCACGCGCAGTATTCCTGCCTGACGGAAAGCAGCAGAGTAAACCTCATCAGAGCCAGCGATGGAACCGGTATGCGAAAAAACCGCTTTTGCACCCCTCTTCGACCTTCCGGTCTTGATAGCCACGATTGGTTTTCTTACCCTGCGGACAGCGTCTATGAACTCCCTCCCTCTTTTTATTCCCTCCACATACATGGCTATTACCCCTGTGGATGGGTCGCTGTTCAGGTACTCTATGAGGTCAACATCATCAATGTCAGCCTTGTTGCCAGTACTTATGACCTTGCAAAGCCCTATTCCTGTATCGATCGTCCACTCCGCAAGGGCGAGACCAAGGGAGCCGCTCTGCGTTATAAAAGAGATCGAACCAGGACGTGGAAACCTGCCTATGATACTTGCATTAAGACCCGCAGGTTCGTTCACGATGCCAAGGGTATTCGGGCCTATCATGCGCATCCCATGTTTTCTAACGGTCGATACAAGCTGTCTTTCCAGTTCATTATTTCCTGTCTCACTGAACCCGGCACTCACTACAATAAGCCCCTTAACTCCTTTTTTCCCGCATTCTTCCACCACTGACAGGACAAATTGAGCGGGGACGATAATCATTGCCATCTCCACTTCGCCCGGAATGTCCAGGACAGACGGATACGAATCAAGCCCCTGAACACTGGCTTCACCTGGATTCACGGGATAGACCTTTCCATCAAAATCGCTCAGGATGTTCTTGAGGATCCGTCCCCCCCATTTATTCTCATTATTGGACGCCCCGATGACAGCTATGGATGCAGGATAGAATATCGAGGACAGCATTTACATCCATTCCCTGTACTTCATGGCGCGCAGAACTCTTTGCTTTGCTATGCTCTCAGCTGTTTCCCCTGGGTAAGTATTTTCACTTTTAACCATTATGATTGATAATAAGTTTGTGGATAATAAGTTTATGGTTTTCTTTTCGAATACTCTTCGAATATGTGTTGGTAAATTATATAACTTGATGAGCCATATATAAGCCCGAAATGATAAAAAATTGTGCCATTCATGGAATTTTTAGAGGAACCGAATGTAAATGCGGTGAAGAAGGGATCCTGATTCTGGACGATGAGCAGACAGAAAGGCTCGGTCGCTTTGTCTCCGGGGCGCTGCGCCATTTTCCGGACGACCTTGGACTGGCGATGAACCAGCACGGCTGGGTGGACGTGGATGTTCTATGCGACACCATGAGAACGCGGTACAAATGGTCTAATAAAGACAAGCTTTTTTCGATGATAGAATCCGATGAAAAAGGCAGATACGAGATCCAGGGCAGGAAGATCCGCGCAAGGTACGGTCATTCTGTGGATGTCGACCTTGATTATCCCGAGACTACACTTCCTGACCTCTATTATGGGGCAAGCCGCGAGGAAGTTGACATATTACTTGAAAAGGGTATAAGACCCATAAAACAGAGATATGTCCACCTGAGCACAACAGTGGAGAAAGCCCTTGAGGTCGCAAAAATACATTCAGACGACCCTGTATTGATCCGGATAAACTCAGCAGAAGCACAAAAAGATGGTGTGAAGCTGCTTACTGCAAACGAGAACATAGTGCTTTCAGATGAGATACCCCCGCAATACCTGAGTTTAGTGCAGGATTAGCATCAATAAAATTTAAATCGAAAAGCATCATATCAGGTATAATGCTTAATCATATCATCTCAATGAAAGATTTTTCACGGGATGAGATTGATATTATTCTTAGCAGGGCAAAGGAATTCGAGCCTGTGGCACGGGGCAAGCGCTCGGAGATGCTTTCAGGAAAAATACTCGCCACGCTTTTCTATGAACCAAGTACGCGCACGCGCATGTCCTTTGAGACAGCCATGAAGCGCCTCGGGGGAGAAGTGATCGATCTGGGCTCGATAGAATCAAGTTCTATAGTCAAAGGAGAGAACCTTGCGGACACCATCAGGGTAATAGGGAACTATGCGGATGCCATAGCGCTGCGCCACCCGCGGGAAGGTGCGGCGCGGATGGCAAGTGAGTTTTCGAAGGTCCCGATAATCAATGCCGGGGACGGCGCAGGACATCATCCAACACAGACTATGCTAGACCTTTATACAATAATGCGCGAGAGCAGCCTTTCAGGACTCAGGATCGCGCTTGTGGGAGATCTAAAGTATGGCAGGACTGTTCATTCGCTGGCATATGCCCTGTCATTGTATCACGCTGATGTTACGCTTGTCTCACCTGCTCAGCTCAAGATGCCAGAAGTTATCAAGAAAGACCTGAAAAAACAGGGGGCTGTTGTCAGAGAAACCACCAGTATAGAGGATGTTATAGGGGATGTGGATGTGTTATACGTCACGCGGATCCAAAAAGAGCGCTTCCCCGACCCTGCTGAGTACCAGAAAGTTGCAGGCGTGTACAGGGTGACCGAAGAGCTCCTGAAAAAAGCCTGCGAAAATCTCATTATTATGCATCCTCTGCCGCGAGTGGATGAGATCGACCCTGCAGTAGACAAGACCAGATTCGCCCGTTATTTCGAGCAGTCTTTCTATGGTGTCCCTGTCAGGATGGCGCTGCTTGCAATGGCAATGGAGACAGTATGACAGAGAAAGAAATGCGTGTTCGCAGGATAGAACACGGGACAGTGATAGATCACATCACGGCAGGACAGGCTCTCAATGTGCTGCGCATTCTCGGAGTGTCTGGCACTACCAGTGCCGTGGTGAGCGTAGCGATGAACGTGCCTTCGGGTGCAATAGGTTCAAAAGATATAGTCAAGGTAGAGGACAGGGAGCTTGAAGAAGAGGAGGTGGACAGGATATCGCTGATAGCTCCGAATGCTACTATCAATATCATCCGCGATTTTGAAGTGATCGAAAAATACAGGGTTGATCTTCCAGAGAGGCTTGAGGGCGTGGTGAAGTGTGCCAACCCGAATTGTATTTCAAATACGAACGAGCCGGTGATATCAAAATTCCTGGTAAATAAAAAACCCGTGGAACTGCGCTGCATCTACTGCGACCACGTGATATCAGAGGGGATAGCGGAACATCTTATATAATTGTACATTATATGAATAATGTATCTGGATAAATTAGGGATAAACGGAGACATTATGAGAGAAGATGGAGTGGCAGATGTTCATACGCATACCATGTATTCCGGATTCTCCAGATATTCTTACCTTTCCTTCCCCGACAGCGTGACCACGCCCAAAAAATCAGTCCGGGTCGCTGAAAAAATGGGACTTGACCTTCTTTGCATAACAGACCACAACTCGATCAAAGGCGCTGTAGAAGCAAAGAAATATAACAGCGACCTTGTTGTGATTGGTGAAGAAGTCCTTTCAAAAAGTGGAGAAATAATTGGACTTTTCCTTCAGGAAGAGATCAAACCGGGTTTGAGCGCAGAAGAAACCATAGAACTTATTCATGAACAGGACGGGATCGCGTTTGCCCCGCACCCGTTCAGCATGTTCTGCTCGTGCGTTGGTAAAAAACTTCATGGGCTGAGATTGGATGGTATCGAAGTGTTCAATTCATTGCACAGGGACGGGTATTCTAATGCTATTGCGCTTGAAAGCTGCAACGGACATGCGAAGCTGGGGGGAAGCGATGCGCATTCAAGCAATATGATAGGCAACGGGTACACAACCTTTTCCGGAAATTCGCAGGAAGAGCTTCGAAATGCCATAAAGAACGGGCGGACATCGTATGGCGGAAAGCCCGTACCTATAAAGGATATAGTCAATTACAGCATCCGGGTGGCGTATGAATCATCAAAGATGCTCCTGAACTTTAATAAAGTGGAATGCCCAATGTCTGCCAGGATTTCAAATCTGAAAAACTCGCGTAAAATGCTGTATCTGGCGGGTTCATTTGCATATGCATTTTCACCTCTACCTTTTATCTGTACACTTATCGGCAACAGGATGATCTGCATCAGGGGAAAAAAGAATATGATAGAACAGAAAAAAACAACTTTTCCGCGCAAACATTAATTTAAGAAAAAGTATTATTACTCCGCATGGACGAGAACACAGTAAACAGGACTAAGGCTGCCATCAACGCGCTTATTGACATTGATCAGTTGTGGATAGAGAACACGCCCAACTATAACCTCTCGACGCAGGAACTGGTGGTTCTTAAGAAGAGACTTGAGAGGGTGACTGAGAATGTCTCGAAGATATATGAAGAGAACAAGGCGAAAATGCAGGCTGCAGAGGACGAGATTAAGAAGATGCATGAGGGGAAGAGAAAGAAATAATCGGCAGATTTTAAATTCCCATCCTGTCTATCCTGCTGATTTTCAAGTATAAGGAACATCACAGCGCTGTTCGAACAAGATGATATATTTTAGTGATCTGTTGTCGTCTGGCATCTTATCATTACTTAATACGATCCAATATGTAAAAGGGTTGCGACAGAGCCTCCGACTAAGAATCCTTACATCTACAAAAATATGACGTCTATATCGGTTATCTCTTCAAAGTCGGTGTCCATTGTAACTACCTTCAGATCATGCTCTTTAGCAATCTTATATTGATATGCATCGTCAAAATCCAATCCTGATTTTCTCTTGATCTCAACCAGGCTGTCGTATGACCATTTCGATATGGTAACAATTTCTAGGTTAGGAAATATATCGCCTACGAATTTTTGGAAAACATTTTCTCTTTTTTCCTGGGTTAGCAGCACCTCCAGGAAAACATTCGTATCGATGAGATACATTACCTCCACTCCAATGCCTTATGTTGAAGTTCCACGGAAGTATATTTTTTTTCAAATTTGACAATCCCCCTTCCCAATCAAATTTGAATTTTCCTTTTTTATATTGTATTGATTCAAATCGAAGGGAATCATAGATATAAGAGTATCATAAGCGAGGTCTAATTGATGAATTTGTTTAGAGCATTTCTCTAATTCGTCTACGGGATTTTCCATGTTGTCCAGGAGAATAATGAGGTCGATATCAGAGCCTTCGACTGCCTCGCCGCGCGCATAAGAGCCGTATAAGATTACGCCTTTTAGCCTTTTTCCGTAGATTTTTTGGAGCGCTGCTTTGGCTTTTTTCAAGATTTCTTCGATGTCTTTTATGGTTCGTTTCATTTCTCTATTTCTGCCAGTATCTTTTTGTTCAGTTCATCCATATATTTTTTGTCCTGTTTCTTCTACAAGGTCGTTGAATAATGATTTTTTAGAAAGATCAATGAGATGGACTGGTTTGGATAGATATTTATATAATTCAGCGTAAAATTTGAAGAATAATTGAGGTTCGATTCCTTTTACTCCGAGGTCTATGTCATTGGCTTTTTTGCCTTTTTCTATGGATGAGCCAAATAGGATTATAGAAGAGACGTTGTATTTTTTGGCGTATTGTATGATTATTTTTTTATCGCTTTCGGGTATCATTTTTCACCTTTAAGATGCTTATAATGATATGGATTTTGAATTATCTCGTTAATCTTCTTCCGACAGGCAATCAGGAGAACCTTATTTTTTGTTTGCAGCTTTTTAAGCTTACGCTCAAGCGTTTCCGTGAGTTCGAATTCATACGGCATGGGCGCTCTTAAAGTCCAAAATGCTTATCAAATTCTTCTATGTTCCTGAAATGAATCCTTTTATCTTCTTTCTCAATTTTATCAAGCGTTTTTACATATTCAGGATTGAGTTCCTTGTGAATATCACTGTCAATCTCGTTTATTGTGATTTCCATGCTTACTATTTTTTCTTTCAGGAAATTAAGGTCGTTTCTTATCTCGTTTAGTATCTCTGCCTCAGACATGAGGGTTCACCTTTTATAATCTATACACACGGAATCATTTAAAGATATTTCTATGGAGCATGAGCCTTCCCCATAGCGTCACGTTAGTCTTGGGACTTTTTAAATATATAACTAAACTTTTTATTTTATAGGTTTCGCCCCATCCTTAAAATTTCCTTAAAATTAAAA
>BLYN01000154.1_pt1 | contig 17293 bp, 19 predicted proteins | sample 7848601 | NCBI WGS metagenome assembly BLYN01 (sample SAMD00058756, study PRJDB5105) | groundwater metagenome | biome: groundwater biome; feature: underground water body; material: groundwater | place: Japan:Gifu, Mizunami | collected 2014-06-26 | depth 300 m m
TGATTTAGGGAAACCCAGACATGATATCTGTATTATATCCGCCACCTCCATTCCCAGATGATCAAGCATGCCTGCGTGAAGAGTTTTTGATTCAAAATCACGAGCTGCGCCTTCCTGTCCTGTATGGAGAGTAGCAGTGAGCTGGGTCAACTCCTCTTCTATGTATTCAAGTACAGGACGAAAATCGCCGATGGTTTTTGGCGCAAACCCCATTATAGTCTCTGTGAGCGGCGCTTTTAAATTACTGGGTCCTACATCAATGGGATAGTCTTCACCGTATTTTTTAGTCAGGTAATTAAAAAGATGGCGTCCGTGGGCAGTATGGCATGCCGCTCCCATTATGCATGTTCTGAGAGCCTCTCTCGCAGATTGACCTTCAAGGTCAATACCGCACGCTCCCTCCTTGTTGCCTGTCAGGTCGCATTTGCCGTATGTGCAGTAATCGCACATGTCGCTCGTTGGCGTATAGACCGGGTTGTACCTGTCCATGAGGCGGTAATCCCAGTTGCGCAGGCTGATAACCTCTGGTCTGGGCGTGGGACCTTCGGCTTCGAGTTGCGCTTCCTCCTCACCTATCGCGCCAATATTTATCTGGACATTCTCCAAACCTTCTATTATAAATTTTCCTTTCTTAACTATCATTTAATATCTCCGATGAACTCAAGTCTTGATGGATTTCGTCTCCTCAGAGCGTCTCATATCTTATAATTTACCGGTGCTGTTAGTTGAAATCAGATTTTAATTCAAGAACGATGTAAACCCCTAATTCATATTAAGGTACTTAAACATTATCATATTTGTCATTATCGTACATTACAATCTATAAACCAAAGACTTAAATAAATCTCCGCACGAACAGGCACTTAAATACATGAAGAGCATCTATGGCGTCCAGATAACAACATCGGATAAAGTGTTGTAGACGGTTTTCATGATCGCAGGCATAGACGAGGCGGGAAAGGGACCTGTGCTCGGTCCCATGTGCGTCGCGGGAGTACTGGTGGATGAGAATAAACTTGATAGGATCTTCCACCTCAGTGTTAAGGATTCAAAAAAACTGACGCCAAAAAAGCGGGAAGCTCTTTCGGTTGAAATTAAAAAGCTCGCAGACAGGTTTTTTATCCTTGAGGTTAGCTCCGGGCAGATAGATGAACTCAGGAAAGTGATGACGATGAACGAGATAATGGTTGTGTGCTATGTGAGAGTTTTAGAGGAACTCATGCCCGAAAGCGCTATCGTGGATGCGGCTGACGTTATCGCAAAGCGTTTTGGGGAGAACATAAAGAAAAAATATTCCGGCGATTTGAATATCACTTCAGAACACAATGCTGATGAGAAATACCCGATCGTCTCTGCCGCCTCCATCCTTGCAAAAGTAAGAAGGGACGAACTTGTCAGGAATATTGAAAAAACAGCAGGTACCGAAATAGGAAGCGGCTACCCCTCAGACCGCAAAACTATAACGTTCCTTGAGAATTGGGTCAGGGAACACGGCTCACTTCCTGATTTTGCAAGGAGTTCCTGGGAGACTTCAAAAAACATTATAGAGAAATTCCAGAAAATAATAAAAAGTCTCTAGATTTCTTTTTTCTCATAGCGCGCTTATTATCCATCTTATATATCCAATCATTCCGTGCGTACTTGTCCAGAAGGACGGCTGCCAGCTCGTTCTCGCTCTCTGTCAATTCACCTTCACAGGAGTTTATCCCCAAAGCGTCCTCAAAACCCTGCTTGAGTGCTTTTTTTACTGTGTCCATATCCGTGATCCCCATCTGCCGAAGTGTGATCATGCCCTCCCTTGCAGAAGCCACCGGGCGAAGGTTCTTCGTGGGATTCTTAAGTACCCTATCCATCATCTCGAAATCAAAATCGAGCAGGAGACTGCCATTGACCAGTACAGCGCCATCAAACCGCCCTTGCGCATTCCCGGATATCTTCCTGCCTTGCGTATAGACAGCGTTGCGGGCGGGTTCTATCTCGCCCCCTGCGCCAAGCGCAGTAAGCGTGTTCACCACACCACCCAGGACTTTCCTGTACGCATCCTGGATATCGCGCGGTATAATGCCTTCCTCCCTGCCGATGATAGAATACAGTATCTGGTCTTTGTCGCAGAAACCGCACCCGCCTCCCAGGATTCGCCGCACTATCCCGATGTTCCTGCTGCCGCAAAAATCCGCATGAACCTCATCCTCCACGCACTGGTGATAACCGAGATACACGACCGGTGAGAGCACGCGCCAGAAAAGGATAGTCTCAGGCGCTCTGGCTGAACCCACGTGCTTAGCTATGGATTCAAAAACTGCTGCGCTGTAGAAGCCGTCGATCGTTTCAAGGTAAAGGAAGCGCCACATTACTAAACCAGATAGTATTCGTAAATAATTCCACAAAAGTCTCAAAGAACTCCAGTTCGTGTGTCATAATACATGAATTAGTTACTATATAATAATATATATCTTTATTGGTTATGTATTCAAGATCAGTCTATAACATCATGAACCCGTTGTAAATGCCCATAAAAGTTCTCATTTTCGATAATTAATATATCTATACACATCGTTTTCATGTCTAGTTGATACAATTTCTTTTAATTTCTACCCTTGGTTTACCTCATTTTCAACCAAAATATCTGCTATGTAGTCTCCAACCAATTCATCCTTATAAAATACTTTTAATGGCGCCTGTTGAAAGGTTTGTAATCCTCTCAAATTTAACTCAATATTCAAAGCATTTTCATAGACTTTTTCCAAAAAACCTGTTCCCAGAACATTGCTTACTTCAAAAGCAGCCCCTATAATCTGCTCAGACAATGCATTCAATCTGTGTTTATCTGTGTTTATCTGCGGTTCCGTTCCTTCAGATACCATAGCTTTCAACATAATTCCATTACCATAAATACTTCAATGAAAATATTGACTGTAAGTATAATGTGAATTTTATATATAAAAATCCAACGGTTTATTGATGCTATAGAGATCAGTCTACCTGCTCTGTATTATATCAATATTTTTATATTAGCACTCAAATGAAATAAATTATCACAGGCAGTAGTATGACTCCCATAGCATGCGTCTTCCTGATCTTTGCAAAAGAAGATATCATCCCGACAGGCGTGGATATCATAAAAATCACAAGTCCGAACCAGCCTGTGAACATTATGACCATCAGCGTAAGGAAGATCAAGACTGCTGAGCATAGCTTTGAATAGTCAATTTTCGACAGTAGACCTGATATCCTGTCTCCTAGGTAAATCGTGATATAATACGAGAATATCGAAACATATACTATTACGGCGAGCAGCAGGATCATGACTGACATATCCCATTCATCAATATTTATCAATCCGTCAATCGCTACCATCGCTCCGCTTCTTGTCCTGTGGATGGTGTATAATGCGATCAGGCTGAAAATGGCGTTCGCGGTATTTGCTCCGCTTAAAGATATTATGAACTCTTTTGATGCGTCCTCACCTTTATCCTCACGGACTAACAGCCGGGCTATTATGGTGCCAACAGCAGACGATACGCCGGGAAGCCATGCAACGAACGACCCGGCAGCGCTTCCGTAAAGAATGCCCCTGACTATCCTTTTTCCGGGGAGTGTGAACTTGCAGTTTTTCTGCTGCGGGGGAACTTCCGAGTGTGTCATCAGGGCAAGAACGAGCATGGAGGCACCGAACAATCCTGACAGAAGAGGAAGAAGTATAGAGGGTTCGCCAAAGGTCAAAAGTGGCGCCATCTCGCCGGAATTGTCAAAAGCGAACATCCCGAGCAGTCCAGACATAATGAACAGGACTACAGCATAGCCCTTGTATTTTAGATGCGCAAGCGACCCCTGCCCCTCAACCACTTCCCCGTTCTCTGTAGCTATCATCAGCACTACGATAAGAATAAGGATCCAGCCAATGTATGCATCTATCGTGCCGTAGATGTTCATGAAAAAGAATCCCAGCGGTACTGCAATGAGAAGAGCAGTTGCCACCGAGCCAGCACTGCCGATGGCTGAGAGATGCACAGCCTCGGCGCCCCGCCCCTCCATTAAGAGCCGGTGTCCGGGCAGCACCGCAAGCGCCGTCTCAGCATCGGGAGCGCCAAGGAATATGGAGGGGATGATATTGACGAAAGTCTGAGTGACGGAGTTTGAGAGTATTATCACTGCGATGTAGAATGGCTCAAAGCCCATTTTGAGGAAAAGGGGGGTAAGCGCCAGAAGTATCAGGGCGAAGTTATTTACGTGGATGCCAGGCGTGAGCCCTGAGATTATACCGAGGAGGAACCCGAAGAAGATGGAAATTATCAGGAGTGTAATCGATATGTCCATAGGATAGCCTCAAAACATGCAGTAAACAAAAGCGTTATGATATTATTCCTTCAGTGTCACATCTGTATGTGATTCATCTCCAAAGCAAAACCATTATACATTAACCCGTAATTCTGAGTCCTGTGAAGATCGCTGTCACAAAACTCAGGGAAAAGTCAGAAGGCATCCATGAACTCTTCCAGCGCTATGGTCATGAAGCGCTCATAATCTCTCCAATAACAGCCGCAGACCCCACAGACCCCGCGCCGCTTGCCCGCCTGGCAGACATGGCTTCAAAAGGAGCCCTTGACATCCTTATCTTCACAAGCGCGCTGGGTGTGGATAAGCTCGCTGGAGTCAGGAGGTGCAACCGTAATGGAAGCGACAGCCTACAGGCTTGAACCGGCAGGCTGCAGGTTTGATGATGTATTGAAGGAGGCAGATGCAGTTATCTTCACAAGCGCTATGTCTTTTGAATATTCAGGTTTTCACCGTGATAGCAAAAGAAACCTGATAATCGCTGCCATCGGGGAAAAAACCGCAGAAGCGATGAGAAAGCATGGTTTTGAGCCTGACATCGTAGGTGATGGAACGCTTGAGAAGTGCCTTGCGCTTTTAGATTGAATATGGCAATTATGGTGAAATAAAAAGGAATAAAATGAGAACATTTACGGGACTTGATAAAAAGATCCTTGCAAAACTTGCGCCTGAACTGGAAGGAACAACTGGACCCGCGCCCGGGCATGATTATAAGTTCATACTGCTGCCGGTCTCGCACAGGATATCGGAATCCCCTGAAGATTTCGCTGCAAGGATAAATAAATTGACTGACGATGAACTTGGATATATAGCAGACCTGATCTTACGTGGGGAAGAGGACTCGCGTTCCCTTGCTGAAGGAGATTATGACGCCCTCGTAGAAGTGATAGAGAAGAGACTGCCGGATAAGGCGGCGGAACTCAAAGAGAGATAATAAGTGATGGAATAATTTGATCAGGTCACTACCGCTTTACTTCCTTTCACTGTCACGTTCATGGAACCGAAACCCTTTGCAAGTCCTTTGAATATTCCCGGCATATCTTTTGCCATGGCTCTCTGCACAGGGTCATAATATTCAAGTGACCACGAGCCTTCATCGAAAGATGCATTCACGGCTATTGCATAAGCTCGCCACCTGAACATTTTGACCTGAGCAAGTTCTTCTGCAGTTGACAGTGCCCTATCCAGACCGTCTCCGGTTGTTAATATGTCGATCCGTTTCACTGTTTTATTGTATGGCGAACCCCTATTGAGCCCGTTGTGTTCGTATATTCTTATTTCCTCGCCTGTGCCTCCAATGACATACCAGTCAAAGGGGCTTACAGTGGGGTACGTTGTCATTTCAGCGCCATGGAAAAATTCTGATGCGCTACTTTTTTCTACTGTTCTGACAGTCCCCAGCAAGGCAAAGATTATCATGAATATGAAAAGAAATTTTACAACAGTATTTTTTTGTTCCGGCTTTTTATAGAGATATATTATCATCAGGAGGCTCAATATCGTAAGAGACAGGTCTGTATAAAAGAACAGCTCAGCAGAATACCGTTTTGTGCTGAGAGGATACAAAAGCGAGACCCCCCGTGTGGTCATGTAATCCAGGAAAAGGTGGAGCACCGCCCCCGCACAGGCAAAAGCTGCAGACCTACCCGTGATAACCGGTTCAAAATTGATGAAACGCCTGATATATGATTTTATCCTGGAGCGTGATGCCATGTACAGGACACCGATAGCAGTGATAAACCCGAAAAATAGGGAATGGGTTATCCCCCGGTAGGTGATCAGGAAGAACGTAGGATAAACAGAGTTTATCCAAATGATTAGAACATCAATATCCAGGGCAATCCCGCCCAGAACAAATGCAGTCACCTCTTCTTTGTTTCGTTTGAAGGATTTCCCGAGCAGATAGGGAAGCAGCGCATGGGAGAAGATGTCCATTACGTTTCTCCTTTATTATTGTAACCTGTAATAAACAATACCAGTGCCGTAAGAACTATCAGCGCTCCAATGAGATATATGGTTGTGAACCCGGCAAGCCCGCCAAAGATCTCTATTAGCGCCGGACTAATGCCTGCGAACTGGAGTATTGCGCCCATGACGATAGAACCCATGCCTATCCCCAGGTCAAAGGAGGCTGTGAAAGTACCCATCGCGGCGCCGCGTCCCTGTGGATTGATCCTGTCTACAAGGAGTGCCATCATCGCGGGATGAAACAGTCCGAACCCCATACCATAGAGCACCGCCGCGGCGAGGAAGGACAGGAGCGACTCTGCTCTTGACAGCACGAATAGCCCGAGCGCTACCAGCACCATACCCGGCACTATTACCGACTTCCTTCCCTTGATATCAGAGAGCCTGCCGCCCGGTGCCCTGATAAGAATGAGCGAGACAGCGAACGCAGAAAAAAATACCCCCGGATTTATTATCCCCTGCTTTTCTGCGAACAGGGGAAGAAAGGAAACGATGGAACCGTATGTAAGCGTAACTGCGAACATCAGGGCAGATGGGAAAAGCGCCTCTTTGCTAAAAAGTGGGGTTTTCGGGCGCTTGACCTTTATTTCAGATATGGGAAGCACAAGCAGCACTGACACGAAGGCAATTGCCGCGCTCACCGTGAAGAGCGTGGGGAAATCATAGGCATTCAGCAGCATCATGCTCAATACCGGACCAATTGCCATGGCTACGTTGGCTGTCATTCCGAACACGCCCATGGCTACCCCCCTTCGCGCGGGAGGTGCGATGTCTGCTATCAGTGTGGTCGCGGCTGTGGTGGCTGCGCCCCAGCCCAGCCCATGGAGCACCCTGAGGAGAAGCAGCGATGTAACGTCTGTTGTATAGTTATAGAGAAGCATGGAAATAAAGAATATCAGTGAACCGGCAAGGAGGATGGTCTTTCTTCCTATCATATCCACCCCTCTACCAAGGAAGGGACGAAGGAAAACTGCAGAAAGAGTGTAAACTCCGATGATAAGACCTATCTCGGATTCTGTGCCGCCGAGTTCCTGGATGTAAAAGGGGAGGGTGATGAGGAGGAAGTAGAAGCTTGTGAACAGGGTAAATGTAGCTAAACTTGTCAGCACGAAGTTTTTAGAATGAAAGTTTTCCAAAGGTTTCACTTGTTGCGCTCGAAAAATCCAGGATGTCAGGAGGGTTGCGGAAGTATTAAGGTGGATAAACTTAATACATACTTCTGCAAGCTCTGGGTCTTTAAGCTACCCAGGAGAAAATTCATACCGAAAATAAAAGGTGATTAATGTGGATGATATTGAGAGCCAGATTTATGAATGGGCAAAAGACTACGCAAATAAAAATGGTTTGGGATTAAATACTGATTACGACATAGTTGTTCAGGCAATAAAAGGTCTTACCCAGAATAAGAGAGAATATGGGGTACAGTATTGCGGATGCCGTCAGGTAACGGGTGATCCTAAAAAAGACAAGGACCTAATCTGTCCTTGCATACACAGGACACTTGACATTCGAAAAAGAGGTTCATGCAAATGCGGGCTTTTCGTTAAATGATCCGCATATATAATAAAAAAAAGATCGCGGGCTGCGATATTGTTATATCAGCGCCCGTTTTATGTTATTTAAAATCTCTTTGGTCTATGGTTCTGGTAACATTCCCTGCAGTATACAGGTCTGTCACCTGATGGCTTGAAGGGCACTTCAGTTTCCTGTTTGCAGTCAGCGCAAGTTGCTTTGTGCATCTCTCTCGGACCCATGTGCATATCTCTCTGACCAGTTGGTCTGAAGCCGCCACTGCGGCCTTCTTTTCTTTCAAAACTCATGTATATATCTCCGTTTATTTATTCAATCTATCTAAAAAAGTAATAACAGATGGTCAATTCCAAAATCTATAAGTTACTAATTAGCTAACTGACACAACATAATGCAACGTGTTCATATATAAACTCTATGTAGTCCTCAAATCAATATGAAATCTGAGTAATGTATTTTATATCTGAACTTCCATGTTAGAACCCCATGTCCAACTTCCCGTCCAACCAACCTGTCCTCGTAACCTGCGGTCTTCCATATGCCAACGGCAAGTGCCACATCGGGCACCTGCGCACCTACATACCCGCTGACATCTTTGTCCGCGCCCTCAGGAAACAGGGGCAGGGCGCTGCGTTCGTCTGCGGCTCGGACGCCCACGGAACGCCCATTGTAGTAAATGCAGAAGAACTCAAGATCACACCTACTGAACTAGTCAACAAATATCATGATCATTTTGAGAATATCTTCAAGAGAATGGAAGTTGAGTTCAGCTTCTTCGGGAATACAGACTCACCCACGAACCATGCGCGGACGAACAGCATCGTAAATGCGCTGATCGACAACGGGCTTGTGTACCCGCAGGTCATCAGGCTGGCTTACTGCCCCCATGATGAGCGCTTTCTTCCAGACAGGTTCGTGGAAGGCACATGCCCTTTTTGCGGGAAACTCGCGCGCGGGGATGAATGCGACCAGGGGTGCGGAAAGCATCTTGAACCCGGCGAGATAAAGAACGCAAAATGCAGGATATGCGGCAACCCGGCTGAGTACAGGGAGCAGGAGCATTTCTTTTTCAAACTTTCATCTTTCGGCGGTTTTCTCTCAAAATATCTTACAACGCTTGGAGGCACGTCCAATGCCATAAACTATGCGAAGGAATGGGCAAAGGAATTGAAGGACTGGTGCATCACAAGGAACCTTGAATGGGGCGTGCGGTTCCCGGGGCATGATGACCTTGTGGTGTATGTCTGGGTTGACGCGCCAATCGGGTATATCTCATTCACTGAGGAATGGGCGAATAGCACTGGCGGCGACTGGGAGAAATATTGGCGAAGAGAGTCGCGCGTCATACATTTTATAGGAGAGGATATCACCTACCATCACTGTATCTTCTGGCCTGCGATGCTAAAAGGCGCGGGCTACACGCAGCCATGGGCTGTTGTAGCATCCGGCATGCTTAAGATAGACGATAAGAAGTTCTCAAAGAGCCGGGGGTATGTGGTGTGGGTGGACGAGGACTATCTTGACCATGGTTTCCATCCCGACCTTTTACGGTATTATATCGCAAATTATACTTCTCATACAAAAGAGCTGAACTTCTCATGGAAGGTGTTCCAGGACAAGGTCAATAACGAGCTTGTAGGAGCGCTGGGCAATTTCCTGCACAGGACTCTGCATTTTACCCACAAGAACTTCGGCGCGATACCTGAAGGCGAGGTTGATAAGGAGATATTTGATAAAATAGAGGCGACCATCAATACGGTCGTGGCATCCTTTGATGAATACGAATTCAAGAAAGCCACTGATGCCATGATGGAGCTGGCGGCTTATGGGAACGCGTATTTCCAGTCCAACGAGCCCTGGCAGCTCATTAAGAATGACCATGAGGCATGCAAGCATGTGGTGAAGAACTGCCTCCAGATAGGGAAGGCGCTTGTACTTCTGTTCGAACCCGTGATTCCGGGAAATATGGAAAAGGCATGGAAGCAGCTTGCACTTACGGGCGATGTCCACTCCGCAAAATTAGAGGAGGCTCTCGTGGAGATTCCCGCAAGCAAGCTTGAAGCGCCCACGATACTGTTCACAAAACTTGAAGATAAAAAGATAAAGGAAATGGAAGCGATACTTGATAAGAGGATCAAGATTGCAATATCGAAAGAGAAAAAGCATGCTGAAGAAGTCAGGGAAGAAAAATTTGAGATAACCTACGAGGAGTTCCAGAAGCTTGATATCAGGATCGGCACGGTGCTTTCTGCTGAAAATATTAAGGGCTCTGATAAATTATTGAAGCTTGAGGTGGATATCGGGGAAAAGCGGCAGATAGTTGCAGGGATCGCGAACTCCCACAATCCGGCTGAGCTTGTAGGGAGGCAGGTAGTTGTGATGGCTAATATGAAGCCTGCGAAACTGTTCGGCGTGGAGTCAAAAGGGATGGTGCTCGCAGGGGATGTGGAGGGGGCTGTGCTGTTGCAGCCTGAGAAGAAGGTGAAGGAAGGGACGATGGTACGGTAGAGGAGTAAAATCCTTTTGTAAGCCCATTTTGGCAATAATCTATTTTCATTTACGTTTTGAATAGATTTTAGATATGATATAATTGATTGGCTGAATGATTTCTTTCCTCAATTTTAAAACATCTTCCCGGTTTTTTTTGCCTTTGTGAGCTGAACCATTTCTTATATCTGCAATATCATTGCATATTTCGTAGATTGTATCCATTTCATAGGGTATATTCTGCTTTATATAATCAGAAACATCTCTCACAACAGGATTTTTTATGTTTCTTTCAAGGTCTGATGGTAAATACGACCATTGCCCCAAAGATATGGTTTTTTCTTTTTTTTTACGAAAGATACTTTTAAGTGAATCCGGCAAAGAATAAATTTTACCGTTTCTTCTCCAATATTTGTCTGGAATGCGTCCGTTATATTTGTTCAGGATTTCTTTCCTTATTTTCACTGAGATTTCGTTATGGAGCATCCATTCGACAGCTTTTCCATATTCTACTAATGCCATAGAAAAATCAAAGTATTCATTAAAATTCTGATACGCTTTAAATAAAATAGTTTCAGCAGAAATGAGATTATTTTTGATGTCTTCATCTGGTATTTTCTCAAGAATAAGAACATCATTAGCCATATGTTCAAAGTATTCTTTTTGTGATTTGTAGGCTTCAATTTTTTCACCAGATATTCCCTTTTCTTTAGGTATGTATTCTATGGCTTTATTTATACTGATCAAACCTTCTTTATAATTTGCCATGTATCCTTCTGATGAGGATTTATTTCTCCAAGCATCTACAAAGTCTTCTTTTCGATACTTTCATTAATGGAATCGATAGATATCCCTATCCAGTCAACATAAGAAGCCATACACTTTATGGATTTCTCGTTAAGCAGTGACCCGTTGGTTGTAATGCTGACAATGAACCCTATATCTTTCGCCATCCTGATAATGTCGTTTATCAGCGGATAAAGTAAAGGTTCACCGCCCACGAAACTCACTTTTTCCATTCCGTGAGACTGGAGTTTTTCAAGAATATTCCGGGCTTTTAAGATTTCTGTAAACCCCAAATCCAGATTCTTCATATAGCAGAATTTGCAGCGGTAGTTACATTTTGAATTTATATGCCAGTTGACAGATTTTATTATTCCTTTTGATCTCATACAATAGTAAGTTGTGAATTATTGCATATCAATTTTATTAGAAATCATTTCCAAAATTATTAACTAATTCCAAATCTATTTATAATATCTTGAACAATTACTCTACATGGACAACCGAGAGCACATCCATTTAATAAGTTCTGGAGAAACAATCCATGAGACATTTCCCAAATCGATTAAAGAACTAAAAATGGACCGGGCAATAATTCTTGTTGAAGAAGATGTTTTCGGTAACTCCGGTAATATACACCATCCACTTATTCGCGAATCGATAAGCCAGGTCGAAAAACTCGCAAAGATATTAAATATAACCTATGATATAAAACTTATTCCAAGTATTTCGCTAGAGAATATAAGGAACGCTGTACTGGATGTTTTTAACCAATATCCCAATGCTGTGTACTATTTTAATATTACTGGCGGCACGAAAGTCCTCTCCAATGGTCTTTTCATGATGTCGATCTGGTTAGACGGGACAGCTTACCATGTTGGAGAGGATGGAAAATTCCAGATACTCGCAGTCCCAAAAATCCACGTTGAAGATATCAAAAAGAATGAAAATTACATTTCGATATTAGAAATACTCGAAAAATCCAGAGAACATGAGATGCCCCAAAAAGAACTTTTCAATAATATGAAAAATGAATATAAACCATTGAGAAAACCGAATGCAAAAACAAAAAGAAACCTGTCAAGAGGAACCCTTTCGAAGTGGATACAAGATCTTATTTCATGGGATCTGGTCAATCAAGAGTATTTTAAAGATAATAAAGAGAAAAGGGTAAGAATAACCGGTGATGGGGTTTTTACACTCAAATTTATTAAAGCCGCGGAAGGAACAAAAGTAAGATAAATTCAAAACAATGACATCCTGAGGTCATAACTTTTAAGTAGTTATGACATCATAATGTAATTCATGCAAATCGAAGACCTTGAAAGATTCAATCCCTGGTGGAAAACAGGGCATGTAAGGGAAGGCTGGCTCAGGGAATACAGAAGGAAAACCTATTTTGAGATAGCAAAATATCTGGACAGGAAACAAATAATTCTGATATGGGGATTAAGGAGAGTTGGAAAAACCACCCTGATGTTCCAGGTAATTTCAGACCTCCTGAAAAAGACCAGTCCAAAGAACGTTCTGTATTTCTCTTTCGATGAAATAGCCTTTGACCTCAAAGATGTCCTTGAGAGTTATCAGAAGCTCATCCTGAACAGGACATTTGATGAAATGAGAGAAACCGTATATGTATTCCTTGATGAGATACAAAAAATCCCGGACTGGGAGAACAAGCTCAAAACATACTATGACCTGTATCCGAACATCAAATTTTTCACTTCAGGCTCAGCTTCAGTCTCATTACGAAAAAATTCCAGGGAAAGCCTTGCAGGAAGGATCCTGGATTTCCTGTTAAAGCCGCTCTCATTCGAAGAATTCCTAGAAATGAACGGAAGGGACGTAAAGAAAATAAAAGAGAATCCTGATATCTGGAAGCGCGAGCTGCTCCCGTTATTTCATAGATATCTTAAATATGGCATGTTCCCCGAGCTTGTTAATGAAGAAGATGAGGAATTCGCACGAAAGTATATCCTGAATAATATTATTGAAAGAATAATATACAAAGATCTGCCTGAAGAGTTCGGGATCAAAGACGTGGAGCTCCTTAAAAATCTGATCTATCTGCTTGGAAAAAACCCCGGTATGATCGTGAATTACAGGGAAATTTCCAAGAATCTCGGAAAAGACCAGAGGACTGTTGCGAATTACTTTGAATATCTGGAATTCGGGCTGCTGATCAGATTCGTTTTCAACTATCGTGGAAGCCCCATGGCAAGCCTCAGGAAGCTCAAAAAAGTGTATTTGTCTACACCCAATATCGCGTTTGCCTTCGATCAGGATATGAACAGGATACTTCCTTTTCTACTGGAAAACATTATCGCCTCTGAAACCGATGCAAAATTCTTTTACAGGAACGGTTTTGAGATAGACTTCGTAATTCCTGAAAATAATGAACTGATAGCAATAGAGGTCAAAAAGACAGAAAAAGATGTCAAACAGATAAAAAAATTCAGAGAGGAATTCAAAGGCAGGGTCAGGAAAGCAATGATCATCGATATGGAAAAAGAAGGAACGATCGAAGATATAGAGATAATCCCGGCATGGAAATTCCTTTTGCAGTAAAATGAAAAGGGGCTTCTCGGAAACATCGGAGGGGATGGATGCGATGCCGATTGCCCCATGATGTAATGGGCTCTCTTTACTAATAAATATTTTCATCATGTCTTTATGAACAGTGGAAACCCGGATAGCAACAAAAGGCTTAAATGCAAAAAAGCCATTATGGCGACTCTCACTAAGTCCGGATAGTGTAGTGGCCTATCATGGAGGCCTGTCGAGCCTTCGACCCGGGTTCAAATCCCGGTCCGGACGTTATTCTTTTCTAACCAATACGCTTATGCGTATTGAAATACAACTTTACAGTGGAGGTTGTTTTTTGCAGAAAAGGAAGACATATTTTGAAAAATGTCCGGTATGCGGAGGAGATATTCATCCGCTGGGCGAGGACATCGCGTATTTTGATGAACTTCCGCCAGATACCCCGGTTCTTGCTGAGGTAACACCAGGTCACTGGGTAAAAGTGGTGGAAAGAAAGCCTGCAAAGACATAATAAAAACATAAACATTATTAGTGAGTATGATTACCTTGGGACATGGTCAGAGTAATCGGCATCGACCCGGGGACAAAAAGTTTTGATTTTTGCGGTCTGGATGACGATAGGGTAATCCTTGACAGGTCTGTATCGACCGGGGATATTCTCCGTGACCCTGAACTGATATCGGACATTATAATAGAGACAAGGGCAGAGCTCGTGGTTGGTCCCTCTGGCTATGGCATCCCGGTGACAGCGATCTCTGATATTGAAGAGCGGGAGCTGTTCCTGATGTCGCTTATCAAAAAAGGAGATAAGAAAAGCTTCCTTGGCATGCGGCGCTCCATAATGCTGATGAAGCAGAAAAGACTTCCTGTCTTTTTCATTCCAGGCGTCATACACCTTCCTACCGTCCCATCCCACCGTAAAATAAATAAGATAGACATGGGTACTGCAGACAAGCTGTGCTGTGCTGCGCTCGGTGTTCGGGACCAGGCATTGAGGGAAAATAAGAATTACAGTGAGACATCGTTCATAATGCTTGAGATGGGTTTCGGATATACAGCCGCCATCGCGGTAAAAGACGGGAGGGTCGTGGACGGGATAGGGGGAAGTTCAGGTAATATCGGTTTTCTCTCCATGGGCAGCATGGACGCAGAGCTTGCTTATCTGTTGGGCGGGTTTGATAAGGAGCTAATTTTCAGGGGCGGTGTGGCGACTATCAGTGCGACTCCCGACGGTTTGATGGAGAACAGCGACGCATTGAGCGCATACCTGGAAGGGGCGATCAAAGATGTCCTGTCACTTACAGCTTCAGTCAGACCTGAAGAGATCCTGGTCTCAGGCAGGATGTCAACGGTCAGCGGTCTTTTTGATGATTTGAAAGGACGTCTTGAACCCTTTCATGTAAGAAAGCTTGAAGGCTTTGGTGCCAGGAACGTTAAAGAAGCTGCACAGGGCGCTGCCATCATTGCCAGCGGTCTTGCGGGGGAACGGTATAAGGAGCTTATTGAAGTAATGAAAATCCGGGAGGCTAAAGGCACATCATTGGATCATATCCTTTTGCCTGAAATCGAAACTCTCAAAAAAGAGTACGGGATATGAGGGGACAGATATACCGCATCTAACACCAAAGGTTTTTAAATAAACAAGACATCTTGGGGTTTCGCGCTGGGCTCGTGGCTTAGCCTGGATAGAGCGCCGGGCTTCTAACCCGGATGTCGAGGGTTCAAATCCCTCCGGGCCCGCTCATAATATATTCAGGTAAAAAAAATAAAGCGCCTCGGTGGCTTAGAGGTATAGCGCGTCCTTGGTAAGGACGAGGTCGAGGGTTCAATTCCCTCCCGGGGCTTATTGCTTTTTCATAATTCCATTTGATGTTCGAAAGTTTACGGGAAAGATGAACACAGCAACTCCTGAAGCAAGCCAGCAGACCCTTAGAGCTAAAAATCTCTTATAGATAGATATAATATACAGAAAATATCAATGATGAACAACGGCGTTCGTGGTTGGAACCGATAAAAAGGGGACAATATGAAGTTCATAATATCAAGACAAAAAGCAGGGTTGGCGCTTGGTCCCCTCCTCTTTTTGCTTATTCTTCTCTCAGACATAGAAGGATTGTCATGGGAAGCCAAATCCATAGCTGCGAGCACTGCCTGGATAGCGTGCTGGTGGCTGACAGAAGCTATCCCGATCCCTGCCACTTCGCTACTGCCTATAATCCTTTTTCCTCTGCTCGGGGCGCTTGAGGTCGGAAAGGTCACTGCAGAGTACGGGAACCAGATAATATTCCTCTTGATCGGAGGATTTCTCATCGCTATTGCCATGGAGAAATGGAAACTTCACGTCAGGATCGCTCTATATATCGTGAGGACCATCGGAACAAGCCCGAGAAGGACGATAGCAGGGTTCATGGCTGCAACAGCCTTCATTTCAGCCTGGATAAGCAATACCGCAACAGCCATGATGATGATACCTATCGCCACAGCAGTGATATTCCAGGCGTCAAAGGCAGGTGAGGATAAAAATTTCAATACCGCTATCATGCTCTCTGTTGCCTATGCAGCCTCCATAGGCGGGGTTTCCACCCTTATCGGCACCACGCCCAACCTGATTTTCGCAGGCATTTACCGCACGTTCTATGGGACAGAGATCACGTTCATGCAGTGGGCTTCCTTTGGCATGCCGATTGCGTTTTTTATTTTGATCATCTGCTGGGCATATCTGGTGTATGTTGCATATCCGCCGGGAATAAAGGTGCTGGGAGATGGGATCGAGGAAGAGATAAAGAAACTTGGAAAGATCACAGGTCAGGAGAAAAGGGTTTTAGCTGTGTTTTTATTGGTGGCATCTCTCTGGGTCACAAGAGCGCTGTGGGGCAAATATTTGCCAATGATCACGGATTCAGGTATCGCCATCTTTGGGGCTTTTTTGCTTTTTCTTATCCCGGCAGGAAAAGATGAAGCCTTACTGAAGTGGCATGATGCAGTTCGGCTTCCATGGGACGTTGTGCTTTTGCTTGGAGGAGGATTAGCTATAGCTAAGGGGTTTACAGAAACCGGTCTGGATGCCTGGATAGCGCATCAGCTTCTTTTCCTGAAAGGCATGCCCGCTGTTATCATAATCCTGACAGTTGTCGCCCTCACGATTTTCCTGACCGAAATAACCTCAAATACCGCCACAGCTACAATAATACTACCAGTAACCGCTTCCCTTGCATTTGCCCTTAGTATGGAACCTGCGGGATTAATGATCGCAGCAGCCATATCAGCTTCCCTTGCTTTCATGCTCCCTGTAGCCACTCCACCCAATGCTATCGTGTTCGGCACAGGTTATGTTACAATGCCCCAGATGGCAAGGGCAGGGCTGTGGATGAATTTATTATGTATAGCGATCATTACCATATACATTTATGCGATGCATTAAATGGAGAAATGTTTTGGGATCAGGGGGAACTTTGAATAAAGCATCTCCTATGACAAAGCTGACGCTGATACTTTCGATCATTTTTGCCATTTTAATACTCATGGCATATTACTATAAACCTTCCTGGGAAAATCAAACCATGGCAATAAATAAATCTCATACAGGTAACATTTCAGTGGAGGATGCAATAGCTTCGCGAAGAAGCGAGCGCAATTTCCTTGATCA